>Ga0315550_1000075_pt1 | contig 58022 bp, 50 predicted proteins | sample SalMarSW160190MG_2_FD_203100 | JGI IMG/M metagenome (GOLD analysis project Ga0315550, IMG submission 203100) | Salt marsh sediment microbial communities from the Plum Island Ecosystem LTER, Massachusetts, United States - Salt Marsh Sediment SW1601-90 ...
TGAGGCGGGATTGCGGGAAGACGGGGGAAAGACGCGAGAAAACGCGCAAAAGGCGCGAGGGGACGTGGAACGACGCGGGATTGGTAGCGGAGGAGGGACTCGAACCCCCGACACGCGGATTATGATGCCTCTCACGACGTAAGAAAATCAATGCGTTAGAGGCTAAATGTCAAATCCATGTCAAAACCAGAGAACTGGCTCTCGGTGGCGGTAGATGGATCGGCTTACCAACAGCGTTTTTAATTGCGCTCAAGGACCAAATCGGGGGCGCGCAACCGTCGATATCAGCAGGGGCTTTTCCAAGCGGCGGCATGATGGGCCAAGAAACTCCATCGTTGGCCTTTTCTATCCTCCGTTACCTCGTTCATGCAGTTCAATCGCCTGCATGAGGACGGCATTGGCGTGGGTGAAATTCTCGAGCTGCCCTTGCAATTCGTATGACCATTTCACCCCGTGAAAGAGGTTGTTCCGAAACCGATAGACGATGATCAACGCGGCGGCTGCGATTTCCTCCGGCGCTACGTCTGCTCCGGCGAGGACTTTCTTCACGAGCGCGGGCGCATCGTTTCGCCGAAGATGCAGGTGCTCGAAATGATAGGTGAATGTGCCGTCCGCAACGTAACGGTCCCGAAAATAGGCGACTTCCCGTCCGAACGTGTCGGCCGCAAGCAGGCCGTTGCCTGCCCACCACCGCGAGGCCTCGATAATGGCATTGGCGCTGGCACGGGTCTTCAGCACCCTGGCTTCGAACATGGTCCACAAGAACGAGAAATGCGTGATTGCGTCCCGTTCTTCGACAGTCAGCGCCTGCAAACCCGGCGCATATTGCTGAAACCAAGCGGGGATTATCATATCGACGCCTCGCAAATCATACGGATTACCGCGCGTTGAAGGCCATCAGGGCTGCATCGGCCCTGCCGCAGCTCACCCACAGCTCCGGAACCGCGTGGCAGAGGCTGTGAAGATGCGCATAGAGCACTCTGCCATCATTGTCCTTGAGGTCGCCGAACGCCAATTCGGTGAGCCAGTCGCCGACAAAGTCCCGCCAATCGTTGAGGTAGGTGCGACTTGCGCCTGCCACAACGCACACTCTGACCGCTTCTTCGATTGACAGGGCATATTGCGCGTCCCGCAAATACCGGCGAACCAGAATTCGCAATTCGTCCGCGAGGTGATGACTCCGGGCCGCTGCCGCAACCGACGCCAGCCCGTTCAGTACGGCGATGAGTTCCGACTTGTCCTTGACATTCGAAAGACGGTAATTGCCGAGCTTCAGTGCCTTTGCGGCCAGCTCCGCCTGATCGTGACCTACGCGGAATATCAAAGCGGAATTCACAAGGGCGATGAAGGATGCCGGCCCGACATCCTCTGCGGCGAGCTGGGCCTCGATTGTTCCCGCCATATCCGGGGGCAGTACGTTTTGTGACACTTCAGCACCCTCCAACGGCCCCGGAAGATAAGCGTGAAACAGGTCGGCGAGCGCATGCAGGCTTCCCGGCCCGGTTTCGAGAATGACGGGAGCCAGGGCAGTACCCGCAACATGCTCCTTATAGGTATTGGCGGCTATCATGATGCGGCCGAAAAAGTCCGCCTTCATCTGTGAAGCTGCGGCGAGGTCCGGTTTCCAGCGGGGTTCCAAACGCATGTCGGCGAGCGACTGAAGATAAAACTCGGCTGCACGATGGTCCAAAGCCCATTTGGCAAACCTGTCGAAATCAATGGTGGTGTTCACAAGTTGCCGATGAATGAGCGCGCCCTGCGCCAAGGCGGCGAACCTCCTGTAGAACGGCGGTTCCGCAGCAAAGATACGCCGCCTTGATAACTCGCCATCTACAAGAACAAACAAAGCGGATAACAGGTTAAAGTCACTTTGCTTCCCTTCAACGTCATCGTCACGAATCCGCCCTACAAGTCTTTCGAGAACAGGCAATATTTCCGGTCTGGTTGGCAAGACACGCAACCCGACATCAATTCCCCCAAGTTGGGAAAGTCTGTCGCCGCGCTTGTCGAGGAACTCAAATGCACGAACCAGTTCATCGTGGCCCAACTGATCGACAGGAATTTCGGCTGTCAACGATGCGTGTGATGAAAGAAGAAGGCTGAACAGAAACCCGTCGAAAGGCTGCCAGGCGAATAATTGACTGAAATGCGCTTTGCCAGCGCCGGAAGCGTAATCGTGGATGGAAGCGCTCCCATCATAAGTACCGACCAATCGTTCGAAATATCGCCGCGAAGGCGGAACGAGGGAAGATATACTGCTCGTGCCAGCATAGATTTCACCACGAATAGTGCGTGCCATGTGGACCGGCGTATCACGAAAATCACTGTGATATGCGTCGAGTTCATCGTCTCCAAGTGCGCGTTCGTCAAGAACCTCACGCCAAAGAGTTTCTGCATCCTCCGGGAGATTGACGTCGGCAGCGGCCTCGGCCAGTGAGCGCAACCGCGTTTCACGATCCGGCGACAGCGCACAGAAATCAGGCAGTTCAAACCGCTGCTTGTCACGTGCCATCCTGAAACGCGGAAGTTCACCGTCGTCTCCGAGCTTTCGCACCCTCCACTTGCGCCCCTCCGTGTCTTTGATATCGAACTGCTTTCTTCCTGAAAGCAATGCTCGAAGGGCGTTCAGCAGGTCAGAACGTTGAACGGTTACACCGGAATCTCCGAACGAAAGAACAGCATCCCCCGTGAAACCGTATTCGTCGCGAAAAGTTGCATCCTCGATCAGAGTCCTGCGTATCAGCGGCGGTGCCATCTCAAGCGCCGCCTGCGCCAGGGCTGCCCGGACATAGGGACTATTCGCCATCCGTTACCTCCAGGTCCGCATCGGCGAAATACGCAACCTGTTGCCTTTGTGCTTCGACTATCTGTGCATACAGTTCGGGCGCTTCTTCCTTGATCGGAACAAGAAGCCGTTCTTCAATCCAGTCCCAGTACCGGGGTCTGCTCTCCGGTGGTAAATCCGTGTATGAAGACAGCAACAGCATGATATGGGCGACACGCCCGGTCTTGATGAGGTTGTCGCCGCCTTCGCCGCCGAGACTGTGCGCCCATCCCCGCACATCAATCTGGTCGATTATCCAGTCGGACCTCGCGCGCGCTCGGGCAATATCAACCGTGTCACTCCACTGACGTTTCAGCACCCTGACAAACATCTTCAACAGTGCATCGAGCCAAGGGGCCTCTTTCGGCAACTGAAGCCATGTGCTCATTCGAACCCGAAGGAGGTTCTCACGGATCGCCCTGAGTTCAGCCGTTTCGACCAGCTTGCCCTGCGTAACCAGGGAGCCATCGAGAAGCGCCTCTAATTCCTCCTCATCCAAAGGAACAAAAAAGTAACCGGCTCGACGAATGAGGGTCCTGTATTCGAAATAGTCCTGACACGACAGTGCATTCGACGACACAAGAGCATCCAGCAGGTCCAGCGTACAGGCAATTCTGGCCTGGGCGCTCTCGTGTTCGATATTGGCGTGCTGATTGAGAAACCTGTCATCAATCAGTATGAAATCGCATTCGCCTGCAAGCGCCAGAATACTGACAGACGGATGATCTGTCGCAGACCGATCGTCTACCCCGTCGATTTTGCGTCTGGCGCCAAGCCTGATCTTTCCGGTTTCAATCCTCGCGGCAACCGACGATCGAATCCGGTCTATGACCTCGTTGACCTTGCCGGAGGTCCCTTCATAGGAGATCAACTGATTGGTCTCATCCACTTCTCTCGGAGAGGCGACCGCCCTGAAGCCGGCGGCTTTCAGTTTTTCGAGCATGCCGAGATGAAGCAAATAGGTTATTGCCAGATCATCCAGATACAGGACTGCGCCATCGGCAATCTCCGGCTGGTCAGGCCACGGCTTCTCGTGCAGGCGCAGGTAATCTTCCGCTTTCTTGGCTTCCTCTCCGGTGATCTGGCCCTTCTGCCGTAGCTTGTCGACGACAGCCTGACAACTGCTGAGTACGTCTGCGTGCGCAGTTAGATCGGCTTCTTCTCCCATAAGGGAAGCGATCCGGTGAACCGGCGACGATCGCACGACAACGCACTGTGCATGGCCGGTTTCACTCTGCTTTTCTGCTTCCCCGATCAGGTGCGCCAGCTCGTCTCCGACATGGGCGGAGAGATCACTGTCGGGAACCGTCTCCGGCATAAACCGTACCAGCGTCTCGTTTGCGAGCAGATCACGAACACGATGCGCGTTCCTGATCCGGCTTGGCTGGTGGAATGCCGCTTTCTGCTTTTCTTCAAAGAGCCACGAAAGCGTTGAGTGCGGCAAGTAAATTTCACTGAATGCGTCCAGAGCCTGATCGAGCAGATTGAGGCGGCCCAAGGTGAGCAATACCGTAGCATCCATTCCAACCGTCGCTCCCAACTCCAGCGATACCGGCTGCCTCTTGCCACTGTACGCCGGGATAGCACCGCGCCTGCGCGGATCAATTTCGGATTGGTTTGCAAGAGCCGGAAAGAGCATCAGATCAACAAGAGACCGGTTCAGGGCTTGCGCAGCCATGAACATCGGGATATCGCCACGACTCAGAAGTTCCCACGTTTCGGATTCCCGGCGTTCCCACTCGGGTTTGCGATCCAGTACGTCCTGCAGGGACATTTTCTGGATCGGCCCGTCGTCACCCGAAAGCTCGGCAGCTCTGTGAAGCCACTGGTGAACACCCGGGTCGTCCTCCCAGCCGCCGCTCGAAGCCAGTGTGTATGCGGCCGCCAGAAGGGCGGCGTCATCGCCAGCTTTGGCTGCGGCAGCGAACAAAAGCTCCTTGGCATGCAGCGATCCCAGGTGAAGCGCAAGTTGTGCCGCCCCCATCAGGTCCTGGGCGGTTCTGGTGTGTTTTTGCTGACACTCATGACTGAGATACGCGGAAAGGGAATTCCAGTCTCCGAGGCCGATGGCGAGATTTACCAGCAATGCCCGGTAGTTCCGGTTGTCCGGATCGTCGTTGAGCTTCGAGAGTTCCTGACGGGCCTCCAGCAACTCTCCTTGATGGTATAGCGCCCAGCAATAAAGCATTTGCAGGTTTCTGGACTGGGCCAGCAGGTCCGCATTCTCTCTTATGAATGCAACAACCCGCTCGCTGTTGTTCGCATTGCTCAACACCGTCGCCAGACGTTCGGCGTCGTGCAACGAACGGGTTCGCTGAAACAGCGTTTCAGAAAACTCGGACAGTTCGTCCCATTCGCGCCGTCTCTCCAGTTCATCAACAAGACTCGCCAGATCGCTCAGGGAGTCGGTTTGGGCAAACTGTTGCCTGCGCGCTTCCATCGGATCGGTGCCCTCGGCTTCGGCGATTATGCGCCGCAGGCGATCCTCTTCGACATCTGAAAGCCCTTCAGCCAGAAGCTCGTTCAGACGTTCGGCGGCTCTTTCCGGCTGCCCGCTGCGCGAAAGAAGTTCAATCTCAAGAAACTGCATGGACTTCTTGTCGAGGAATTTTGAGAGTTCGTCCCTGTGGCGCGCGATATAGCTCGCGGCCTGTTCCGGTGTCCTCTGTCTAAAGGCGAGAGCAAAACGCGCCATCGCCGCGTCGAGAGTCATACCGCCGTGAAGGGCGATTTCGCGCTCGATTGCCTGTTCGACCGCCTCTATGTCCAGATCGAGCCCGAACTGAAGCCCGAGATGAACCATTCGAAGAGACTGTTTTGTGTCGCGAAGTGCATCTTGCAGCCCACTCATTCCCGAGGCGCCCTGGTCCGGGTCTCTGAGTTCAAGCCATAGAGCGTACTCGTCATCTACAATCGCGGCTTTGGGGCAGTCGAGTTGCCGAGCGATTTCTGTGGCCCTGACAAAATACCCCCGTGCACAGCGTCGTGCCGCAATCGAGGCGCCGTCGTCCGCCAGCGGGAAATGCGCGGGCTGCAACGGCAACTGGTTTAGGACAACATCGCGAAACTCGACCGGAACAGTTCCCAATAGATGCGTGATTGCCGTCATATGACACAGGACGGGAGTATCTGAGAGATCACCATCGTTCAGTGCATCAACGGTTTCTCTTGCAGCATCCCACTGGCCGAGTTGAAGCTGATGCGTCAGAAGAATGTTTTTGCCATCGGGATCCAGATCGTCGATCCGGGTTCCGGTGTCTCGCATCCAGTCCAGCGCTGCCTGCGCACCATCATGATGGCCAACAACCATAAGCGCCGCAGAACGGGCCATGGGCGCGTCGATATCGGCTAGAATTCCAAGCGCCGCACTCTTGTCCCCTTTTTCAGACGAAATAAAAGCGGCAGCGATGTCTATCTCCGGACCGCTTCCCAGAGTCGTCGCGAGGTTGAGATACTCTTCGGCCTTGTCCAGATGGTCCGTGCGCGACAGGAAACGCGCACACCATGCGAGCGCCCCGCCACGAACCGTGTCGGTGCCGCCGGAAAGCTCTCCTTCGATTAGCTTTCGGGCGAGATTCTGTGACGACCCGATTCGATCAAACTCCACAAAGAAACGTGACTTTCGGAGGGTCTCGACCTCGTCTTGAATCTTTTGATCGACCAACGCGCGCGGGAAATACGGATGGGAAAGAACGTCTGCCGGAACGGCTTTAATGTCACGGGAGATAAGGATTTTGACTTTTTCTTCATGCTCCTGCTTCCACTGCTTCAGCAAATCCGGGGGATACGTCTCGTGTTGTCCGTCAATAATGTCGTGATGCGTCGGGCAAAACAGGATCAGGTTCTCGGGCGCATTAAGCTCCTTTTCGGTGAGGCCATGCTGACTTCTCGCCTCCGCATTCAAAGAGTAGATGTGACATATCTGATTGGATACGTGGACGTCGGATACCTCGGTGGGTGGGATTATCACCGGGTTCGTGCAGTCAGGATGCGCGCACTGATTTCCGCTAAGCGCAAAGAGCACCTTCAGCGTCTTTTGAGAGTAGTTTCTCCTAAGCTTGCGTTTTGTTGCCAATTTCTTAGTTGCGGTCATGCCAACTAACTTTCCGACGATGGGCGGTTAGGCAAGACCCCTCTCATTTTAATAGTCAAAGCCTTGGTGCCTGCGCACATTCTGACATTTCCAGGCGAGCATGGGCATCGTGGCGATCCGCGTTCGAACATCTGGCGTCACATTAAGAAGATCTGCGTTCACTTCACCTCGATCCAGCACACCATCGAGGAAATTGCCTTCTGAATCGGTCGTTTCTAAAAGGAACGCAAATCGCTCCCGGCAGAGCGCAACCGTTTCCCCGATCCACGCGTCGATTGCGTCCTTGCCGCCGAAATAGTCGCGCGGCAGGCAAATTATCAGCTTTTGACGAAGCTCTCGCGGATCAACGTTGATCGCGTCGATCGAAACGGTTCGCCAATCACGGCGCGCGCAGGCGCCGAACGCCAGAAACGCGCCTTTGATGTTCTTCCAGTCGAGCCCCTCGATCGACAGGATACGCCGCGCGTCGAAGAGATCGCGCGCAGCATGGCGATCGAAGAGCGCAACCAGCTTGCCGACAATGATCTCCTGAAGGTCGAGCACCAGCACGTCGCTCGCACTCATGTCCCCAAGCGCGACCGACGACACGCGGGCGACGCCAAACAGCGGCTGGCGCGCCATGTAGTTTATATCGAGCTCCAATGTTGCGTTTCCGCCGAGTGAGGAAGCGAAACGCGTGAGCCACTTGCCGCCGGCGTGCTCGTCCGGCCGACGGCGGACCGTGTATCCTTGGGATGCCAAGAGCCGGTTCAGGGCCGCCTCAACCTCAGGCCGCTCGGCCTCCATCGCCCCACGGTCGAGCGCGCCGACATAGTTGAGATCGATGTCGACCGATAAACGATCGAGGCCGAGATGAAAGACGTTGAGCGCCGTGCCGCCCTTGAGGGCAAACCGCTCGCTCAAAATCCGATCGCGAGCGATTTCTTGCAGGATGTCGAGGAGCCGGATCACCTTTTCGAGCGTGCCGGCCTGATAGCCGGTCTCGCTAGCGATGCGCTGCAGAGTCTGGGTCGATGGCGCCGCCATTTATACCCCCTCGAACTGAGGCTCTATGACCTCGACGGGCAGGATCACGTTCCAGCCCGTGGCCGTCCGGCCTTCCCCCGGTTTGGCGGCTAGGGCGTATCGCGCCTGTCGCGGGGCGAGCGCGTGCAGCTTTTTGAGCGCGGCGCTTTCTACACCGAGCCGGTCCTGCTCGCGCTCCAGCCAATATCCCAAGGCGCCCACCGCCGTCGCATTGCCGAGCGCGCGCGCATGCCGGACCAAGGCGGCGGCATCGACTCGCGCGACCAGGTCGAGCGAATTGAAAAGCTCCTCCGCGCCGCCGGCAAGTTCATAGCGGTCGAAAAGGTCGGCGATCGTCCGCTCGATCGTCGTCACACGAACGTCGAGGCCCATGCGGTCAACGACCGTGACGCGGTCCGCCAAGCTGCCGTTTTTTCGAGCAAAGCCCCGCGGCGGTTTCACGAACCGGCAGGAGAAATCAGCGGTCTCGACGACGCCCGGCTCGCCGGGCGCGATGACCTGCACCTCATGGCCTTCCGTATAGGCGCAGCCGTGAAGTTCGAGGGCCGAGTGATAGGCGATAACGCCGCCGCGCCGCAGTCGGGATGCCGCCAGGAAACGATCGACCGACCATTTTCCGGGATCGGCATGTTTGGGGACTGAGGCGAAGACGCCCCGCGCGATGCGCTTGATATTGCCGGCCTGAAGGTGCTGGGCGAGCATCGCTGTGACCACCTTGTCATCCGGGCGGCGGCCAACCGCGGCGGCATACTCGGCCCGGTCGAAGACCGGCCTGGCGCTGAAGAACGGGGCTGAAACGAGCCGGGACATGAGCAGGTTAACTTTCTTGAGTTCGGAGAAGGCAATATATCATATATGGCTTTACCATCAATGAAGAAAGTATGCCCGCATGAGCGGCACTCTGTCAAATTCGCCTCAAACCATATCTGAAATATGGTTTTCCACGGTACTGGGGAAGTCAGAACATACTCGATTTCCGGGCCGGCGGGCCAAATTCGGGCCGTCTGGAGCCGACGCCGCTGAAAAGGCGTGTAACAAAACCTCGGACCTTACGGCCAACTTCCGAGGTATTGTCACATCACCAAATGCCCTGGACCGGACCCCATCTAACCCTCCCGCCGGTTCCAGACCAGGAACGCCGCCCCGTCCGCTTCGACGAGAGCGGCGCGGATGGGCTCGGGGAAGCTCGGGTCTCCTACAGACGTTGCTGGGGTTTCCAAAGGGGAAGCAAGGGTCACGAGCTTAGGAACGTCGACCTGGGACTGTTCCCGAAGACACTTCAGATTCAGCCGAGGTCTTCGCAACAAACTCGGCAACGTCCTCGCGACCAAGGCGAGCAAACAGTTCCAAGGATTTGTTGCAACCTCGGCATGCGCCGCAGGCGACTTCGGCTCGGTGGCATGAGAATGTCCAACCCAGCAGGTCCCGATCCACGCCTGATCTACGGACCAAATCGTCGGTGGTGATGGTCGACGCCGGCGCGCTCAGCCTGAAGTCAGCAAGCTGAGTCTGGAGAAGCCGCTCCATGGCGCTCAAAAACTCGGGCGTCCCGTCGTTGTGCACGCGATCGGTGAGCACCGTCCCAATGATCAATTCTCGCAAGCCACAGTCCGCTAGCGCCATAGCTGCGACGGTGAGGAGCATCTGATTACGGAAAGGCCAATGCTCTGGAACCCGTCCTGCGGCCTCGTCGGATGGAACGCCGGTCATCTCGCCGGATCCCAAATGGCCAAGCGAGACTTCAATGACTCTGTGAGACATGCCGAGCAAAGACGCAATATGTTTGGCGGCGCGGATCTCGCCTGGCGCACAGACCTGGCCGTAGTCGATCGTCACAGCAAGATCGGGTCTCGTCATCACCGCAAGGCAAGTGGACTCCACGCCACCCGAAAACAGAAGTGCTCTCATGCCGACCAAGCCGCCCAAGCGACACGATAGATAGCGCTCGCAAAATCGTCAGAGATTGAACAGTTCTTAGAGCCGCGGATCATAGTCTGATCGGCTGGTTTCGGATTCTGCGATAGCACAACAACAGGGATATTGTGCCGCACCGCCCAACCGATCTCGAAGACTGTGCCGGGATCGGATTCATCAAGAATGGCGAAGACCGCTTTGCACTCGCTGAGACCCTTGAGGTCCGTCTCGACGACCCGCTCGATCTCCTTCTGATGCACTTGGTCGTCAGTGTAGTCACGAAGAAGTCCAGCCTCGTGGTATGGCGAGAAAAATGAGACGCCGAGACCATCGAGAGCGCGGCACGCCTGTTCCACGAGCCACAACTCGGCCATGGTGAAGAACGGACTGGCGATGTAGACCTTGGCCTTCTCATCTTTCACCGTAATCGGCTCCAATCCCTTCGTCTCGTCGTCAAGAAGGACATTTGGCGCTCGGCTGTTGCAGTAGCGCGCGACGCAGCGGGAAGCCGCATCGGCTGCTTGGTCGGGAGCCATCCCTTGCTCTCCCCAATGATATGCAAAAGCGGCGCTGAAGATGTCGCCGGACCCGATCTTGTATACGCGATCGGTGCGATACGGCGGTACCGTTCCTCGAAGCGCACCATCGACATAGACCCTGCATCCTTGCGGGCCGGACTTAACGAGGACAACAGCAGCATTTTCCGATTGCTGAATATTTCGGACGGCTTTTGACTCGTCTTCGTCTTTACCAAGCACCCGCACTTCTTGTGCGTTTAAAACGATTGCCAGGGACTTCGCTGTCGACCCGTTAGCTTTGAAGGACACCGGCTTCTTCGGGCTTTGAGGATCGAACACCACCTTATCGCCATGGACTATGGCGTCACCCTCCATGAAACCGAAGCGTAGAATGCTCGCCCCTTTCACAATGATGTCGTCGTATCTGGGCAGGTCGCTCGGCCGATATTCAGGCTCCGACAACGGGTGGAAATAGGTGAAGGACACCAGAATGTCGGATGTGTGAGGATGATGCCGTAGGTGCGGGTTTGATAGAGCGACCGGAGCGATCTGTTGCTGTGGCTCGGGGCAATAGTAGTGCCAATCGACGTCGGTGCCCGCGGAAGCGATGGCAAACGCGGCACGTCCCCCGGAGCCAAATAACTCGTCGTGCTGTGGCGATACGCAGATCTCGCGATAGTAGCCGCCGACAACGATCACCGTTAGACTCGCTCGACGACGACGGTCACCTGCGATCCCGAAATCGCCGTCACCTCCGCTTCATAGGCATGTTGTGCGAGACAATTGATCAGGGCGCCGAGTTGGCGCGCTCCGGTAATCGTGCCCGCAACCGCTCCCGTCGATTGCGTCAATGCGGCGACGCTCTGAGACTGACCTTGCGTTATGAGCTCGACCGACAAGCGGTCGCCCACGCTGAGTCCTTGGACAACCGAAGCGACCGGCCCGAAAAGATCAGTCTGGAACCGCAGATCACACGGGTCGGGTCCGCTGCCTTTTGAACCTGACGGCGTCCATCCACCACTCGATCCGCTTCCGCCCATCGTTTCGCCTCTACAGTTTCATCCAGGCCTTTTCGTTGCGCTGCTCACGCCGCCAGTGTCTCTCGCGCCAAATTCGATCCGAAAGTACGCATATCATACCACATTACACTATCGAGCACCGACGCTCGAACACGCAAGTTTTTAGCAAAATTCAGAAATTGTTTCTCCAAATCAAAGTAATCGCGTGGCAGACGACAATTCCTTTCGAACAGATTGAGCAGCCATCCCGCCCGTAGAACGTGAATATCTAGAATCGCGATTGAATCGGTATCCAGCCAATTCCGCGCAATCCAGCTGGCGGTCTTTGGTCCTACGCCCTCTAAACCCTGAATCTGGTCCCGAAACCTGATCGGGTCGGCTTCATCGAACTCCATCGTCGCAAGACCCGCCATTGCACGGTGAACCCGGCGGGCCCGCTGCATTGGAAACCGGTAGCGGTGGGGCCGCCCACGGACTGCTTCAGGTTCGTCGAGCATAGCGAAGAGGTCGGTTTCTGAAATGATGACGCCTGGTTCGAAGACGCCATTGATCCGCAATCGTTCAAAGAAGGCTGTGGCAACCTCAAGTGTCACGCCGAAGCCGCCCAGCAGGCAGAACCCAACTTCTTCCTCAAGGGTGCCATGGTGGTTTACGAAGTCAATGTCGGCGGGGTCTGCGGTGACGCAACGCATGGCCCAATATGCGGGCGATAGAAGCTCGTCCTCCCGGCCGAACCGCACACCCGGCAAGACCTCCTCATCAGGATGGAACGGCGCCAATAGTCGATACCGAACCGCGGGTTCTAGTGTCCGCAAAGACATCTTTCCTCGCCAAAAGCCTAAAAGCATAATATATGCTTTTCTTATGCAGGCAAGCGAATGGATAGATGGCAAATTTCCGGGGCGCTTGAAGCGGGCTCGGCAGATCGCCGGGCTCACTCAGGCGGTGCTCGCCGACCGCCTCGGCACCAAGCAATTCAACGTTTCACGCATGGAAGGCGGGCAGAGGCCGAGACAACCTCTGCTTTCTCGCGTCACTGCTTTCATCGAAGACACCGAGCGTCCACCGGCAAAGGTCCAAGACCAGATCGTGTCGGCCATTGCACACTCAGACGAACTCAAGGCACTTATCGCCCGCATCATGGCTGAACTGTAACGCATATTTCATGCAAAGGCACCGTGCGATCCACCACGAAGATCGCGCTCTTTCAAGCGTCTCGGCGGTTCCAGACCAGGAACGCCGCGCCGTCCTCCTCGAAAAGGGCCGCGCGGATAGGCTCGGGGAAGCTCGGGTCGTCGAGCTGGACGCTCAGATAGTCGCGCGGCTCCTCGCCATTGGTCTTGGCCTTCCATGCGGCGCCAAGCTCGGCGCGGCCGGCATAGACGCGGAAGTCCGGCGCGCCTTCGCTTTTCTTCTGGTCATTTGCGACGATCCTGGCCTTGACGTTGACCGTCAGGGTCCGGATCGTTCCGACATAGCCGTCCTTGCCGGCGGTGAAGCTGCCAATCGTGGCCATTTCTCAGGTCTCCTTTGCGTGGGTTGACGATGGACGCGCGTCGGCCAGAGATTTGCGCGCCCGCTTGAAGCCGGGATCGGCGTTCATGAACGCCTCCAGCATGAAGGGGATAAGGTCGGCGACGCTCTCCTTTTGTCCGTAGGCGCGGCGATAGATTTCGACATAGTCGTTGAGCGCCGCCTTGAGCTCCGGGCTCGCGGTGAAAGTGATCTTCGCCGGGTCGCGGTCTGGGAGCTTGTCGAGTTTGAGAGTCATAAGTTTCTCCTCATCCGCGATAGGGCCTGAGCACCATGTCCGAATGCACAATGATGCGAAGCGGCCAGCCGGGGCGGATCGTGATGGTGGGCTGGATGTTGAGATTGCGCTCGGTGATGCGCTGGCCGACCCGGTTGGCGCTGTCCTGGGTCGACTCTCGGATCGCCTTGACGAGATCGCCTTCGTCGTCGCCGAAACTGAGCTCCGTCCCGACACCGAGCAGCGTCGAAAGCACGATGCCCTTCAACAGCCGCCAGGTGTGGAAGTTCACCTCATCTTCGAGGCCGGCATAGCCGGCCGTGTCGGTAGCCGGCAGGTTCTCGATTACGACCGAGGAGCCGTCCGGCATGATGATCCGTTGCCAGACGACAAGCGCGCGGCTCTGGCCGAAGGCGATGACGCTGTCATAGGTCCCGATGACGCGCGCGCCTTGCGGGATCAAAAGAAAACGTCCCGAGACCGTGTCGTAGACATTCTCGGTCACCTGCGCGATGACGCGACCCGGCAGGTCGGAGTTAACGCCGGTCACAAGACTCGCCGGGATGATGGTCCCCGCCATCACCTGATAGGGCGAGGCCGGGTCCTGAAGCGCGTGGGGGTTATAGATGTCCGCATCGACGCCCTGCTTAAGGAAATCGAGCTTGCGTCCCTGGAGGTTCTGGTCGTTTTGGAGATCGAGCCCGAGTCCCTGATCGGCCTCCGCCGTGCGGAGGCCGTCGAAGGGATTGCGGTCCGCCGGGCTTGGCGCAGGAGTCGCGCTGCCGACTGTGGCCGGCGTGTTCGACGCGTCGGCCGTTCGAGTCGAAAGCTGGAAGAAGACGCCGGATTCGCGGCCTTGGCTCGCGAGGCGCGCCTGGCGGATGCGCTCGGCGCGCGCTGCGTCATCCTCGGGATTCGGACGGAACGGCAAATCGGGCGACGGCCCTACGCCAAGCTCGCGTTCCTTATCCAGTATGGCGCCGCCGAGATCGCCCGGCAGCGGCGGTCCGAGTTCGACTGGTTTCGGCAGATCGCCGTAATTGCGCGGCAGACCTTCCAACCCTTCTGGCGTCGGCGTGTTTTCGGTTCGGATGAGCTCACGGCCGGCCTCGTCGCGGCCGAACAGGCGCGGCGGATCGAGGGCGAAGATCGTCGCGCCAAAGATCAGAAGAAGCCCCGTGCCGGAGAGCAACATCAGCACACGGCGGTTGATCCGTGTCACCGGGCGCGGTTTCGCGCGCAATGCGAGCGTTTCCGCATCGACCTTGGCGGCGCCCGCATCCGGTGGATCGGCATGCCCCATATCGTCGTCGCGGGACGGCGCCATCAGCGATCTCCGGCCTCGAACGCGCCGATGGCGTCCGACCGTTCTTGGCCGGTCACGGCGGGACGGCCGTCGGTGCGGGTGATGCGCACCACCTGTTGCGGATCTTCGCCGAACCGAAGCTCGGCGGCGGCGAACAGCCGATCGACAATGTAATAGCGCCCGCGCACCCGGTAGTTGACGAGCTGATTGTCCCCGTCCGGCCCAACGACGAAGAGCGGAGGCGCTTCGCCCTGGTCGAGACGGGCCGGGAACTGGATATAGACCTTGTGGGTATCGTCAAAGACGCGCACCGGCCGCCAGGGCGGCGCGTCGCCGCTGACAGCATAGCGGAAGCGCAGCTTGTCGATATCGAGGCCCTTATCGACGACTTGGATAGCGGCCTCTTCCGCCGTTTTGTTGTCCCGGCGAAGCGCCAGAAGCTCGTCATGGGGATAGCGCCAGGAGACGGAGGCCATATAGGTCTCGGGTGTGCTCGTGAGCTCCAGATGATAGGCGCGCCGGTCGGTGATGATGACGAGGTTGGTCTTGAGGTCCTCATTGATCGGCTTCACCAGCACATGAGCGCGGGCGTTCTCTCCGTCGCCACTCACCGTGTCGCCAATGACCCAGCGCACCGTATCGCCGGCAGAGACGGAGACAATCTCTTCCCCTTTCTGAAGCGCGATGTCGCTCACCTGGCTCGGCGCGGTGTAGAGCTGATAGAGCGCGCCTTCCGTATAGGGATAGACCTGAATGGCGTTGATGTAGCCGTCCGCGCTCGGCTCCATGGCGGCCGCGGCGTTGGCATCCTCTACCCGCTCTTCCGCCGATCGCGTGTCCGGCGCCGGCAGCTTGCCGCCCTGCGGCGCGGGCTTCAACTGCCCGGGCAATGGCAGTGGTTCGGGCAGCGTGACGATGCGGATGGGGCGTGGCGGCTCGGCGGCGAGCGTCGCCGCGTCGAAATCGGTGCTGTCATAGCTGATCTCGGGCGGAAGCTCTTTGTGGGCGCAGGCCGCGAGCAGACCGGCTAGGGCGAATATGGCGATTTTCTTCATTGATTGTCTCCGGGGATGTGGTCGCGGCTCCAATTGAGCGCGCGGACATAGATGCCGAGCGGGTTCTTCCTCAGCGTCTCTTCGGTGCGCGGGCGCTGGAGGAGAATCGAGAGAACGGCGCTGTAGCGGGCCGTGCTGGCGAGCGATCCGTTCTCGAATGTCTGCTCGCGCCAACGCACGTCGAAGCTGCCCGAGGACGAGCGCACGATACTCGTCACCTCGATGGTGACGGTGCGCTGGCCGACCTTGGAGAAGGGGTCGTTCTCACGGGCGTATTCGTTGAGCGTGTTCGCGGTTTCAGTTGTCGTGAAGTCATAGGCCCTGAGCCAGTTCTGGCGCACGACGATCGGATCAATCGATAGCGAGCGGACATTCTCGATAAAGCGCGCGAGGTGATAGGCGATCTGGGCGTCGGTTGGTTCGTAAGCGGAGATCGCCGGGCCGACGGCACGCACCTCGCCGAGATTGTCGACTTCAACCACATAGGGCGTGATGGTGCTGCGGCCTGCCTGCCAGACAACGCCGCCCGAAAGGCCGATCGCAAGCGCCAGACAACCGAAGGCCATGTAGCGCCAGTTCCGCGCTTGAACGCGGGCAGAACCGATGCGCTCATCCCAGACCTGCGCCGCCTTCTGGTAGGGCGTCACCGGTTCGGGCGTCTGTCCGTATGCGGTCGTCGATCTCTTGAACATCATTCGTCATCCCTGAGCCGTGGGTTCTCGCCGGATACGGGCCGGTCGCCGTCTCGGACGGTGTGCGCGGCGACGCTCACGCCCTCGCGCATCCGCTGCTCGCGCCGCAGCCTTTGCGCCCAATCCGGCGCGCCGCTCGCTGCCGCGGTCGCGGCCGGGATATCGGTTCCGCCGGGAAGTGCGCCGCCGGTGGCGGTGAACGCGCCGCGCGCGCCATCGGAAAAGGACCGGCGCACCCCAGCGGTCGCCCGGTCGGCAACATTGCGGATGCCTTGTCCAACGGCGCCGACGCCAGCGCGGGTCATGCCTGTGACACCAGCAGCGACACCGGCCGGACCGGAGGCCCCCGAAGCGGCGCGCCCGAGGCCATAGGCGGTGCTTGCTCCGCCGGCGACAGAAGCGGCCGCCCTAGTCGCACCGCGAGCGCCGGCCCCGAGCGCGCGGGCGCCGCCCATCGCAACACTGGCGCCGGCTGCGGCGCCGAGGGCAAGACCCGCGGCCGAGCCAACCACGGCGCCGGCGCCGAGTTGCGGTGCGCCGGAGACGAGACCCGCCGCGATGCCGGGGCCGAAGATCCCGAGCATGAAGATCGCAAGCGCGCCGAGCACGGTCGAGAGCGCCTGCTCGATGGTGATGTCGCCGCCGGCGAAGGAAGCCGCGAAGGCGCCGAAGAGAGTCGAGCCGATGCCGACGATGACGGCGAGCACCATCAGCTTGATGCCGGCGGCTATGACATTGCCAAGCACACGCTCGGCGAGGAACGCGGTCTTGTTCCACAGCGCGAAAGGCACGAGCACGAAGCCGGCGAGCGTCGTCAGCTTGAATTCGAGAATGGTGATGAAGAGCTGAATCGCGAGAATGAAGAAGGCCAAAAGCACGATGAGCCAGGCGACCATCAGCACGGCGATCTGCACGAAGTTCTCGAAGAAGGCGATCGGGCCGATGAGGTCGCTGACTTCTGCCAGCAAAGGCTGTGCGGCGTCAAAACCGGTCGCGGCGACAAAGCCGGGACGCATCAAATCGGCGGCGCTGATCGGAGCGCCGGTGGCGCGCAAGCCAAGGCCAGCGAAGGAATCGAAGATAACATTCGCGAGGAAGGCGAAATTGTTCAGGATGAAGGCGAAGGCGCCGACATAGAGCACCTTGCGGATCAGCGCCGGGATGACAGCCTTGTCGTCGGCCAAGGCCCAGAAGAGGCCGGCAAGCGTGATGTCGATCCCGATCAGGATGGTCGTGAGAAAGGCAACGTCCGGCGTCAGCAAGCCGAAGCCGGAATCGATATAGCTGACGAATGTATCCGTGAACTGATCGATGACGTTGAGGTCGTCCATCGCCTGTGCCCCTTAGTTAGCGCCGCGTATAGGCGTCGCCGTCGCCCATGAAACGCACGAAGCGGGCGCGCGCCTGTTCGTGCGCGGCCAGACTCCGCGCGCGCTCCAGTGCGTCGGCCCGGGCCGAAGCGGCAAGAAGCGTCTGAAGCTGCATGGTCTGCTTGGCGGCAAGCGCCGTGAGCTGATTGCCAGCTTGCGCTACCTGAAGATTGCCGACGGCGCCCTGGCTTTCGGCGATCAGGCCGTCGAGCGTCACCGTGTCGGCGCGGACCTGCCCGACCACTTCGGCCTGAACCTCCAGACTGTGCTTGAAGCCTTCGCGCGCCAGGGTCCAGGCTTCCTGCGCATCGGCGACGATCTGCGAGGTCGAGACGGCCGCCGCATATTGTTCGGGGAAGAGCCGGCGATATTCGCTGTCGATGACCGAGACCTGATAGGCGATCCCGCGGGCGGTCGTGATGAGACCGTCTACGCGCGCGAGCGAGGTCCGAAGATCGGCCGCTACAGAGGTCGGTAGGGTGGCGAGATTCTGCGCCTGGTTGAGCAGCATCTGCGCTTCGTTGGCGATCTGCTGGACCTGATTGTTGATCTGGATGAGCGTGCGCGCCGCGGTCAGGATGTTCTCGGCGTGGTTGGCCGGGTCGTAGACCACGTCGCCGACGCCGAAGATGGCGTGGGCGTTCTGGACCGGACCCAAGGTCAGGGCGATGGCGGCGACGGCCGCCAGGAGCTTATGTTTCATGAGAGTCCTCCGTATCGGGATGGTTGAGGGTTTGGCGTTTGGCCGCGATGAGATCGGCCGCCCAATCGAGGCCCATGGCGCGCAGCCAGGACTCCGCGAATTCATCCTCGCCATGGGCGGCGATAAGCTCGTCCATCAGGGCGTGGTCCTGCTTGGCCGAGGCGGCGGTGAAGGCGAGCGCAACGTGTCCAAGCCCGAGCTCGAAAAGCCGGTTGCCGAGACGGGACTGGAAGTAGTAGTCGCGCTTCGGCACGGCCCGGGCGATGATCTCGATTTGCCGGTCATTGAGGCCGAAAGCCTCGTAGACCGCTTTGGCTTGGGGCTCGATCGCCCGGTCATTGGGCAGGAAGATGCGGCTCGGGCAGCTCTCGATGATCGCTGGCGCAATCGAGCTGCCGGCGATGTCCGACAGGCCTTGCGTCGCGAACACGACCGAGACGTTCTGCTTGCGGAGTGTCTTCAGCCATTCGCGGATGCGCGCGGCGAAGGCCGGATTGTCGAGGAAGAGCCAGGCCTCGTCGAGAATGAGCAGCGACGGCCGGCCGTCGAACTGCGCCTCGAGGCGATGGAACAGATAGATGAGCACGGGCAGCACCGCGCCCGCCTCGTGCATCAGCTCCTCCATCTCGAAGCATTGGACGGCACCGAGGGTCAGGCGGTCGTCATCGGCGTCGAGAAGCCGGCCATAAGGCCCTTCGAGCGTATAGGGCTGGAGCGCCTGTCGAAGCTCGGTTCGCTGCAACAGCGTCGCCAGCCCCGTCAGCGTGCGTTCCGGTTGGGGTGCCGCGGCAAGGTTTGAAAGCGCCGACCATGCGGCATCCTTGACCTCCGGCGTCACCGCGACGCCTTCGTGTGCAAGAAGCCCGAGCACCCACTCCTGCGCGAAGGAGCGCTCTCCCGTCAGGTCAATTTTTGCGAGCGGCTGGAAGGCGAGCGCGTGCTTGACGCCTTCCTTTGCCGCGCCGAGATCGAACCAGGCGCCGCCCATGCCGAGCACGGCGGCGCGCGCCGACCCGCCCTTGTCGAAGATGGTGATCTGCGCATTTGCATAACGGCGGAACTGAAGCGCGATCAGGGCCAACAGGACCGATTTGCCGGCGCCGGTCGGGCCGACGACAAGCGTGTGGCCGACATCGCCAAAATGCGTGACCAGCCGGAACGGCGTCGTGCCGTTGGTCCGGACCGTTATGAGCGGCGGGCCGCCCAAGTGTTCGTTGCGTGCCGGTCCTGCCCAGGTTGCCGACAGCGGCATCATATGGGCGAGGTTCAGCGTGTTGACAGGCGCGGCCCGCACATTGGCGTAGACATGGCCGGGCAGAGACGACAGCCAGGCTTCAACCGCGTTGGCGCTTTCCTCGATGGTGGCGAAGCCGCGTCCGTCGATCACGCGCTGCGCGGCGCGCACCTTCTCGCGGACCGCATTCGCATCTTCGTCCCAAACGACAAAGGTCGTCGTGACATAGCCGTAGGAAACAAGGTCGGCGCCAAGCTCCTGAAGCGCCGCATCGGCGTCGGCCGCCTTATTGTCCGCATCCGTATCGACGAGCGCCGACTGCTCGTTGGTCATCACCTCCTTGATGATGGCCGAGATTGACTTGCGCTTGGCGAACCACTGCCGGCGATAGCGCTTGATCGCCTTCTCGGCCGCCGCCTTGTCGAGGGGGATGAACCGCGTCATCCAGCGATATTCGAAGCCGAGCCCGTTAAGGGCGTCGAGAAGCCCGGGCGTCGTAGAGCCCGGAAAGCCGAGCACGGTGAGCACGCGGAGATGCGCGTCGCCGAGCATCGGCGCGAGGCCGCCGGTGAGCGATGTGTCCACCAGCACTGCATCGAGATAGGCCGGCGTCTCGGGAACGGCCACGGGCAGGCGCCGGTTCGAGATGCAATTGTGGAGATAGGTTAGCGTCTCTTCGTCACTGAGCGGCGCGACTTCGGGCATGAGCTCATCTAGAAGGTCGAGCGCCCGGTCGGTCTTCTGAACAAAGGCGTCGAGATGGTCGCGATAGTCGAGGCCGCGGCGTTCCCCTTCGCTTTCGATCAGAAGCTGCTCAGCGCGGCCGATATTTTCGGCGGGCGGCAGATAGGCGAAGGTCAGGACATAGCCGCTCTCGAACAGCGCTCCGGACTCTTCGAATGCCGCGCGGCGCTCTTCGTCAACAAGGCGCGATACAGGGTCGGGAAACTCCGAATGCGGATAATCGCGGGCGGGATGCCGCTCGGCCTCGAAGAAAAGCGCCCAACCCGAGCCGAAGCGGCGCAGCACATTGTTGATGCGCGCGCACACGGCGACCAGCTCGGCTTCGGTGGCGCTTTCGAGGTCGGGACCGCGAAACCGCGCCGAGCGCTGGAACCCGCCGTCCTTATTGAGGATGACGCCGGGCGCCACAAGGCAGGCCCACGGAAGATAGTCGGCCAGCAGCGCCGGACGTTTCCGATATTCGGCGAGGTTCAACATGAGAGGTGGCCCTTGTGGCGTGTATGGCGGATCAGGACCTGCATGAAGGCAGGGTCCTTGCGCGCGGCGTAGACGGCGGCCGCATGGCCGACGATCCAAACGGCAAGTCCCGCGAGCCAAAGCTGAAGACCGAGTCCGAGGGCAGCGGCGAGCGTGCCGTTGACGATGGCCACCGTGCGCGGCGCGCCGCCCATCAGGATCGGCTCGGTGAGCGCGCGGTGAAGCGGAATCTCGAAGCCCTCGACGCTCATGAAATCAGCGCCCCGCCGCCGAAGGAGAAGAAGGACAGGAAGAAGCTCGTCGCCGCGAAAGCGATGGAAAGGCCGAAGACGATCTGGATCAGCCGGCGGAAGCCGCCGCTCGATTCGCCGAAAGCGAGCGACAGACCGGTGATGACGATGACGATGACGGCGATGATACGCGCGACCGGCCCTTCGATCGATTGCAGGATCTGGGTGAGCGGCGCTTCCCACGGCATGCCCGAGCCGGCGGCATGGGCCGCATCCGACCAGACAAGCGCCAGCCCGACAAGAAGGCCGGTGAGGAGAGCCTGCCGGTATGGGAGCCGGGAACAGATATCAGGCGCGATTGGATTCATAGGACGGTCTCCTTGGTCAGGCGGTTGGAACGAGGTGAATGGGCGTGAGCGGCGCGAGGCGGTAATCGCCATCGGCATCGAGGCCTTCGAGCGCGGCGACAGTCTCGACGCGGCGGCCCGAGCCCCGCCCTGTCAGGAAAACAACGATGTCGATCGCCTCGGCGATCAGCCGGCGCGGCACAGTGACGACCGCTTCCTGGATGAGTTGTTCGAGCCGGTAGAGCCCGGCATGGGCCGAGTTGGCGTGGAGCGTCGTGATCCCGCCGGGGTGGCCCGTATTCCAGGCCTTCAGCATGTCGAGGGCTTCCGCGCCGCGGACTTCGCCGACGACGATCCGGTCGGGCCGCAGGCGCAGCGTCGAGCGCACGAGATCGGCAAGCGAGGCGACGCCGGGCTTCGTCCGTAAGCTGACGCTGTCTTCCGCCGCGCAATGTAGCTCGCGCGTGTCCTCGATGAGGATCACCCTGTCGCCGCCGGTCGCGACCTCAGCGAGGAGCGCGTTCACCAGCGTCGTCTTGCCCGAGCTCGTCCCGCCGACCACCACGATGTTGCGGCGCGCCGCGACCGCCTCCTGCAACGCCTTCGCCTGCAGCGGCGTCATGATCCGCGCTTCGACATAATCGGCGAGCCGGTAAAGCACGCGCGCCGGCTTGCGGATGGCGAAGCACGGCGCCGGCGCCACCGGCGGCAAGAGCCCTTCGAAGCGCTCGCCGCTTTCGGGCAGTTCGGCCGAGACGACAGGACGCTCACGATGGCACTCCTGGCCGATATGGCTCGCCACCAGCCGGATGATCCGTTCGGCCTCGGCGGCGCCGATCCGCGTCCCCGCGTCGATGCGCCCGTCGCCATGCCGGTCGATCCACAGCCGGCCGTCGGGGTTGACCATCACCTCGATGACGGCGGGGTCGGCCAGCGCCGCCGAGATCGCCGGCCCCATGGCGGTGCGCAGCATGGTGCGCTGGCGATCAAGCGTACTGGCATGAAAGCGGTCAGTCATGGTCCGCGCCTCCATTTGGCTTGTTGTCGTCCGGAGAAGCGGCCTCTCGCACCGCCCGTAAGGCGTCGACCTCCTCTTGTGTGAAAAAGTCGCTTTCCTTGGCGCTCACCTCTTCGAGCACGTCGCGGATCATGTTCTTGCCGCCGGCGAGGCGTCGCGCGAGCTGGCCGATGAAATAGTCGAACCGCTCCTTGCCGAGCGTGCGGGCGGCGTCCTGGTCGGCGTTCGGCAATGGCGGCGTGACGGTGAGAAAGAAGCGGATGAAGAGCGCCAGCGTTTCGGTCGTGACCGAGAGATTGCGCTCCAGCCGATCATATTGCCGGGTCATCCGGTCGAGCCGCCGGATGAGCGCACCGTCGCGTTGGTCGTCGAACTCTTTCGAGAAGAATCCCAGAAGCGCCGCCTCGACCACGGCCGCCTTGGTGACGCCAGGCCGCTTGGCGGCGATCTCCACTTTGTCGAAAAGCTCGTCTGAGACATGAACGTTGAGGCGGGGTTTCATGGACGCGCTCCTCTAAAAGCTCGGAATCAGGTCGTCGTCGGCCTGGTCCATGGCGTGGGCGCGCCGGACAACAGCAGCATTACGCGCGAGCTGATCCATCCGCTTGGCGTCGTTGGGGTCGAACTCGTCGTCGAGCAGCCCGGCGTCGGGCGCTTTCTCAGGTTCCGCCTTGGCGGGCGCTTCATCCGGAAGCGCGGGATGGCGCTTGAGCCCTCCGTCATCTTCATCGCCGTTGGAAACCAACTCTGACCAAGGTTTGACGAGGTCGGCGTGGGGCGCGCGCACCTGTCCCGACCAGTCGTCGGCGCGGGATGGCGGACGGTCCGTAAAGGGACCGTCCGCCGCGAGCGCGGGCGGGGGGCACACCCGGCCCGTGAAGTTGGCGTCCTCGAAATAGCGAAGCTTCTTGGCGCGGATCGGCGGCTGGCCGGAAACCATGACGATCTCTTCGTCGGCGGGAAGCTGCATCACCTCGCCGGGCGTCAGCAGTGGCCGCGCCGTCTCCTGCCGGGAAACCATGACATGAGCGAGCCATGGCGCGAGGCGATGGCCGGCATAGTTGCGCATGGCGCGCAGCTCCGTCGCCGTGCCCAGAGAATCCGAGATGCGTTTCGCTGTCCGTTCGTCGTTCGAGGCGAAGGCGATCCGCACATGGCAGTTGTCGAGGATCGAGTTGTTCTCGCCATAGGCCTTGGAGATTTGATTGAGGCTTTGCGCGATCAGGAAGCTTCTGACGCCATAGCCGGCCATGAAGGCGAGCGCCGACTCGAAGAAGTCGAGCCGCCCGAGCGCCGGGAACTCGTCGAGCATCATCAGGAGCTGGTGACACCGACGCTTGCCGGCCTGCCCTTCCAGCCGCTCGGTCAGCCGCCGTCCGATCTGATTGAGGACGAGCCGTACCAGCGGCTTCGTCCGCGAAATATCCGAAGGCGGAATGACGAGATAGAGCGAGACCGGCCGCTCGGCGTCTACCAGATCGGCGATGCGCCATTCGCAGGCGCTCGTGGTCTCCGCCACGGTAGGATCGCGATAGAGCCCAAGGAATGACATGGCGGTCGAGAGCACGCCCGAACGCTCGTTCTCCGACTTGTTCAAAAGCTCGCGCGCGGCCTGCGCGACGACCGGATGGACCTGCGGCGCCTCGTTCGTCCCGAGATGATTGGTGCTCATCATCACCCGCAGCGTGCGTTCGAAGGAACGCGCCGGGTCGGAAAGGAAGGCCGCGACGCGGGCGAGTGTCTTTTCCTTCTCGGCATAGAGAATATGCAGGATCACGCCGACGAGCAGCGCGTGACTCGTCTTCTCCCAGTGGTTCCGCCGTTCGAGCGCTCCCTCGGGATCGACCAGAATATCGGCGATGTTCTGAACGTCGCGGACCTCGAACCGGCCTTTGCGCACTTCGAGAAGCGGGTTGTATTTGGCGCTCGCCGGGTCGGTCGGATTGAACAGGAGGCAGTGCGAGAATCGCGAGCGCCAGCCCGAGGTGAGCTGCCAGTTCTCACCCTTGATGTCGTGGATCACTGCCGAGTGCGGCCAGGAAAGCAGCGTCGGGATGACCAGGCCAACGCCCTTGCCCGAACGCGTCGGCGCGAAGCACATGACATGCTCCGGCCCGTCATGGCGCAGATAGCTGTCCTTCAACCTGCCGAGGAACACGCCTCGCGGCCGGAACAGACCGGATTTGCAGACTTCGTCCTTGGTCGCCCAGCGCGACGAGCCGTAGGTCGTGACCAGCCGGCCCTGCCGCGCCCGCCACAGCGATCCGGCGATCGCGACGACAACGCCGAGCATACCGCCGCCCGCCGCCATCGCACCGGCGCGGTTGAAGACCCCCGGCGCATAGGCCTCGTAGGCGTACCACCATTCGAACAGCCGCCAGGGGACATAGACAGGATAGCCGCCGAACTCGAACCAGGCCGGACCGAGACGCGCCTGATAGCCGAGCTCGGCCGCCGTCCACTGCGTCGCGAACCAGACCGCGCTGATAACGATCGCGAAGACGAGGAAGATTTGGCCTATGAGGAGTCTGGTCGGTGTCATCGATCCTGCGCCGGTGTCGGAGCCGAAGGCTCGGGTAAAATCCGGCAAAGGATCGTGACGAAATCACATTTGAATCAAGGCAATGACTTCCAGCGTCATCCAAGAGCGGAGAAATAAGGAAGCAATCGCCAACAACAGACAATATTACCCAAGAACATCAGACCTTATTTTTGCAACTGGAAGCGGCTATCATTATGGATGGTGTTGGATGGGCGACGTGGCGCGTCACCTACGACGCTCAAAGCTGACAAGACGGAGATTCGCGGGGGCAAAGAGGGAGATGATTTATGCGATTGGATCGCCATTCATGCCATTCTGCCTTCGTAGGCGCCGCCGCCTGTCTGCTGAGTGTCGCGGCCTTCGGCTCGGCGAACGCGGCCGACTATGAAGTTCGAACATTCGAAGGCGGACCCGGATGGTTCGTCTATGACGAAGCTGTGGACGTCGCGCTCCACGTCCTTCACCCCACCGAGCCGAAATGCCACGAAATCGGTGAGATCATCCTTCTATTCGAAAACCGCGACCAATTGCGCGACGACGCGCTCATAGAGGCCGCTGCGCTGACCGGGATAAACCGTTACGCTGAGCTTTGCCGGTCGCTTGGCGCAAACCCGTCGAACCAGCGCAAGGTCGCCGGTCTCGTCGTCGGCGCCAGCGCTCCCGACCGCCGGGGCCGCATTATGGGCGACGCCCGTGTGCTCGACGCCATGGTCTCTTCCTTGACCGGAGAGTATCAGCTCACGGTTCGTCGAAACGTCGTGACCGCGGGTGATCGCGGCAACGCCTCCGCCGCGACAGCTTCGGCGCAAGACCAGAAGCTGGCCGCCCAAAAAGCCGAACGTGAAGCGGCGGACCAAGAGCGAGCGGAACAACGTGCAAGGAAGATTGCGGAGATTCGCGCGACTTACGATGCGGCGCTTCGAGACAGCGAAGCCAACGCTCAAGCGCCGGGATTGGTCGGCCGTTTGATGGGCGGCAACCGGGCCGCGCTAACCGGCATCTGGTCCGGCAGTCAAGCGGAATGCGCCAGCGAACGGCTTATCCTGTTCGAGCTCGATGGAACCGGGACGGTCGAATGGTGGCGGGCGTCGGACGAGACCGTCGGTCTCTTGCCTTGGCGCACCGGCCGATGGGAATTTCGCGACGGCACGGTCATCATGAGTTTCGACCACCGCGTCGAGTATGACGACTTCCTTGGTCGGCTCCGCGATGGTGCGATCGATGAAACCGTCCAGTTCGAACTCAAGCGCATAAACGGTTCGGAGCTTCGGCTCGCAGCCACGGGCGGCGGGATTTCGTCCGAGGCGCTGTTCCTTAGCGGGGCAGAGAAGTTGTTCGTGCGCTGCGTCGCACAGTCAAACTAGATGCAGTGGACGGGTTACCAGAATGTCCGCAATCTTCGGAACGTCAGATGAAGATTCCAAAGAAGGCCGCCCCTGACGAGCCCCTCATCTTGATGCAGTTCTATCACTCGCAAACATTTCCCTATTTAATGGAGAAATACCAAAAAGAGATACGACGGCGGCTGAAGGATATTCCTGAGCAACTTCGGGAGCGTGAACTAGCCCCTGCACTTGAACCGCTAGGTGAGACGAGCGGTGACGCCGCATGGCAAGTCTTCCGAAACTATCTCGACTCGATAGAGCATTGCATAGCCGAGGTCGTTCGAGGGCATTCCCCGAGTTTCTGGTTCCATCTTCACAGACGTATACGACCGATGTTGGCCCAGTTCCGTGACAGCAAAACTGACGACACAACCGTAGCCCTGGTCCGCAAAATCGCCGAGCTAGCGTACTCGAAACATGGGGACCTTGATCGCACAGACGATCTTGGCCCGATAATTCGCACGCGATTGAAGACGTTCCTCGATGGTGCCTGGTACGAGGCGACGGCTCATGCTCTTGGTTCTAAGCTGAGGGCGCAGAAGCAATATCAGGCGATTAAGCGGACCGAGCAGGTCGTCATGGCAAACTTTCGTGTGTCCGATCTCTGCGATGTTTTCGGCATCGAAGGGCTTTGTTACGAGTACTGGTGGGCTTCGGCAGCAATGCGCGCAATTGGGAAAGGTTCCCTCGTAAAATGGGACCCGGCAAACACTCCTTCGCTCCGCTACAAAGACACAGCGGTCAACCCTTTATGTTTTGATTTCTATGATCAGCGCAACAGTGAAAACGTTGGCTTTCAAACCCGCCTCGGCACTTGGATTGACGAAACCGAGGAGACCGACAAAATTGACATTGCGCGCGGTGACAAAGTTCATTTCGCACAAATCACTCCGAATCCTGAGGCACAAGAATATCCTGTCTGGAACAGGGACGCACAGGCGCTTGGTAGAGGATTTGGCGCCACCAACTTCGGCGTAGGAACGTTTTCTCTGACAAGTTTCCAAATTGAAAACGGTTTCATGGCCGAGCCGTTCAAACAGAAGCATGGAGTCGACTTGAACGCCGTGCTTTTCGCCGTATGGGCGGCCTCGTTCTTTGCCACCTACACTGGCCTGACCTCACACCTTGCGACCATGGAGCAACGGCTTGATCGAACAATGACCAATTGGGGCAACCTGCTGTATCGCGGCTATTCAATGGTCACTTTCAATCGGGATCAATTGGCACAAGAATCTGTTTGGTGGGCAAAGCAATTGAAGCATGCATACGTTCCCACAATCGATGAGGCCCGCCGAGGCATCGAGTTCATTAGCGTAAACAAGGACACACAGAAGGGCATAGGACTGTGGAGCGGCGGGAAGCGGCCAATTCTGATCCCGTCAATGAACTCTCTTATGATCGACCTCGCTGCGATAATGCCATTTTTGTACACGATCTTCTTCGGTCTGAAGAAAGTTCCGCAGGCCGGTGGCGCGGCCTTTGAAGATTCCGTGCGGTCCGCTCTTCGAGCCCGGGGATTTGACGTTTGCTTGCAAGGAGAATTGCGTTGGCAAAGTGGTAACCCTCGGGAGGTCGATGCCGGGGTTCGGATAGGTGACCGCCTATTTTTGATCGAGTGTTTCTCCTACGAGTTGCCGCTCGATTATGAAGTCGGCAAGCCTAGCGTATTCGAAAAGAGAAAGGCATTCGTTCTCGACAAACTCGATCAAGCCCGCACCTTGGCCGAGCGTGTGAAGAACGAACCGAGTGGCACGAATTTCGATGTCACCTGGGCCAAACAAATTGATTGGCGCGTCGTATCGCCGTTCGTCGAATTCGCATGGCATTTGAACGAGCCTCTCATCGACGACACCGGGTTGCCCAGAGTTTTGCAAGTACGAGAATTGATAGACAATCTGACGGATGGCACCACACCCGCAAAGACTTATGTGCCGATGCTTAAGAAGCTGCGAGATTATTCATTCAAAGGGCTCTGGTATTAAATCAGTCGTCGCGCAATCTACCGCGGCTCCCTCAACCAATCCCGATCCCGCGCCTCTTCGTGAAATCAAACGACACGGATGATCCGCGCATCACGCCGCCGACAATCTTCCCGCGCTGGCGTTCGAGCACGGGTCGCCACGGAACGAGCGTGAACTCCTTCGATTTCTCGATGACGGCGAACTTGCCGCTGGCGAGACGGATTGGCCTTTTGTAGACGCCGTCGATCCGATCGCCGTTCTGTGTTTCCAAGAAGGCAAGTCCCGTCTCCTTGGCGAGCCTCTCGCCGGCAGCCGCAAGCTCCCGTTGGCGCAGCGCGCGAAGAAGATTGCGCTGGTAGCGGACTGTGTTTCCATCGCGCTCCGCCAATCCTTGCTCGATGAGCTGTTCTTGACGCCGGCGCAGAGCTTGGGCGGCTTCGGCGCCGAAGCGTTCGCCGCGCAGCGCCGTCGGCTCCTTGGCCAGAAGCTGCCGGTCGAGCCAGGTGGCGCCGTCCGCCTTGACTTGGGCTTCAAGCGACAGAAACGACAAGGTGGTGATGCGGCCGGGATATCGTGCCTGCTTTTTAGAGAGCGCCTCAACCCGGTCTTCGAAGTTCTCGGGGATTTCCCATGACCCGTCCGGGAAGCGCCGAACGACGTTCGTGCGGCGCAGCGCTTCGAGCCGGCGGACGTGCGCTTGAACATAGTCCTCCGATGCACGCGGATCGGAAGCGTGGTGGGCGTCCGGCGTGTAGAGACCGTCGTTTCGCCGGGCAATTTCTGCGATGGTTCGATCGGACGATTTCATGCCCGTCGCCACCGGCGCAACTTCGACGACGGCACCGAGCGGTAAATCCTCCATCTCTTGTCGCGGATCGAGCGCGACGTAATGGACCCGCCCGTCGGCCGCGTCGATCATGACGAAATGTCCGTCGTTCAGCTCGTCGTGGAGCCCGCGGTCGATGACCCGCCCGGAGATGGTCGGCGCGCGCAGGTCGGCGGGATCGTAGATCGAATACTCGGTGCCGCCGGCGTCGACCCCGGCCTGCCGCATTCCCCGGTGCATGGTCTTGATGATGTCGCCGCGCTCGCCCGCGTGCCGGAGGGTCTCCTCCAGATTCGGCGAGAGCCGCCACCGACCCGGCCCCGTCTCTTCGGCGAGACCTCGCCGCGCGAGCATGCGCAGCCGGCCGACCCTCATGGCGTGGCGGAACCGTGCGTCGGGGCGCTGCGGTTCGGCGCGCGCATCCACCATGCCGTCCACGGCGTCGCGGATGAGCGTGCGGTCGAGATCTGTGAAGCGGTCTTGATCGACCTGGCGTTCCAGCTTCTGACGAAGTTCCTGCTCGGTCTGCGGCCCGAGTTCGAGCGTCAGCAGTTCACTCGCCCGCCGCCGCATGCCGTGGGCGATGTAGTCGCGGGCGATGACGAGGTCCTTGCCGAGCTCGTCCTTGCCGCGCAGCACGATGTGAGTGTGCGGGTGCTCGGTGTTGAAGTGTTCGACCGCCACCCAGTCGAGCCGCGTGCCGAGGTCCTTCTCCATCGCGCCCATCAGATCGCGGACGAAGGGCTTGAGGTCGGCGATCTCGATCGCGTCCTCCGGTGAGACGATGAAACGGAACTGATGCCGGTCGCCGTCGCTGCGGTCGAGGAACGCCTTGCCGTCCACCTCGTCATGCGCAGCATCATAAAGCCGGCCCGGCTCATGCTCCTTGGAGACTCCGTCGCGTTGGATATAGCGAAGATGCGTTCGGGCGGCATCAATGCCGCCGCCTCTGAGTTTGACGATCCGCGTCTTGATGACGACGCGCCGATAGGTCGGCCCGAAACGGTGTCCGGCGCGACCATGTCGAAGCACGTCGTTGCCACGCCCGATCCGGTAGCCGGAATAGCGCCGTGACGCGGCCCCGGTTCCGAAGCCGGACTTGCCAGCCTTCGAGACCTGGTGGAGCACGCGGTTGAGATAGCCCTTCGTGCGCGCTCCGCCCAGGCTGCGGATGCGCCCGAGCTTCGGCTTGAAAATGTCGTCGGTATCATCGGCCATGGTCGGTCATAAACATGGGGCGCGAAACCGGGCATCAAACAACCGCTTCGTCCTTGCACAACCTATTCACCAATCAAGTCAGGGCCTTAAGCCAAATCATCTGCACACGGGCGAAAGCGCCGCGTGCAACCAAATCGGATGTGCAGACAATGGGTTATGCGGGCGTTGCCCCATCACCTTTTATCTTGCCCTCCGCTGCCTCAGACGCCTCCCACGCTCCAATTCCTTCATGACGCCGGATCAGCTTGGCTCGTGCATCCGCCATGGCAGCCGCAGTTTCGTCGCCCGACCGATGACGAGACGCCGATCAACCGGTCCGAAATAGCGTCCATCGAAGGACTGCGGATGGTCTTGCAACAGGAAGACCGTCTGCTCGGTGAGGATGTGGCAGCCCTGCCAATCGGGCAGCGGCCTGCCCAAACCGTCCACCTTTTCAGCCCTCGCAACCGGATTTCCGTTGATCGAAACCGTCTCTCCCCGACGACAAATTACGTCCCCATCGACGCCGGCGACGCGCTTAATCAGCGGCACGTCAACGGGCAGATAGGCGCGCTCTTCGACCAGATTGCGGACGCGCTCGGGCACGCGGACAAGGACGTAATCGCCACGCTCGACCGGTTGATGATCGAGCCAGTAGAAGCCGATTGGCGCACTCGCCGAGGCGTTATAGACCAGCTTTTTCGGCAGGCTGACGGTGGACGCGACGGCCAAAGCGAGCACCGGAATGGCGGCGCAAACCAGCGGCCCGCGCTTCACGCCGACACCTTTCGCGACGCCAGATATGCCGTGTGCTGTTCTCGTGAATAGGCACGGACCGGCTGTCCCGCCGTGATGCGATTGTGGACATGACGATAATAGGCGGGCGATACGTCAGCCGGCTCGAAGCCGTCCGCTTCGAGCACGTCGATCTGCAACAGCGCGCGCTTGACCTTCGTGTCTCCGGTGACGAGCAGGAGCACTTCGCTGCCGGGGCATACGCCCGGAATGCGGCTCAAGAGCAGCGACGGCTCCGCTGTTCGGACAATGGTAAAGCGCCATTCCTGCGTGCCGTATTCATTGGCGCGCCAGCGAACATAGCCGAAGACCTGGCCCGGTTTGAAAAGCGCAAGCGACCGCCTGCGGTCCAAGTCCTGCTGCGCGTCTGGCGCACCGAACCGCAGCCAATGGTTCAAATGCTCCGGATAGAAGGCGATCTCGACGCGTGTGAAATGCTCAGACATCGGACGTCGAATCCTTCCTCCGCATGTCCGACCAGGCGGTGAGCTCGTCGATGTGATAGCGCACGTGACGGCCGTGCTTGCGGTATTGCGGGCCGCCGCCATAGACGCGCATTTTCTCCAGCGTATTGGGCTTGAGTTTGAGAAAGCGCGCCGCTTCCCTCGTTGTCAGGAACGGTCCTTCAGCGACCGTTTGTGCGTCGTGCTCGGTCATGCGTCCTCCGGCGTCAGCGAAAGTGCTCTATGCCGGTCAAGGATGAGCGAGCGTGAAATCGGGCGGCAGTATCGTTGGCGGCGAAGCGCGCGAACGATACCCCTCGCGTGAGCTCAGGCGAGTAGCGTTCGATAGCCGCCGTTCATCATCCGCCGCCCGCGTTTGACGCTGCGGATGACGCGGTTCTTCATGGTCTGGTCGGGGTTGGTCCAGTCGCGCCGCACCGCCTTTTCGCCATAGAGAAAGATCGCGATCTGGCGGTAGGAACGCCCCTCCATTCGTAAATCGAGAGCAACAAGGGCGTCGCGATGGCGCATCGCTTCGACCGTCCATTCCGCCTGCCGGCGAGCGGGACGCCGATTGCGACAGATATCCGCGAACCGTTTAACGAGGCGCAATTGCCGTTCCGCTTGGCGGAAATCGCCGATCACGATCTCCAATGCGAACGGTCCGGAGTCGATTTTCTCGCCGTCGCACTGCAACTGCGCCACGCGCGATCCGTCCCGGACGAGAAGATGCTGCGCGCCGTCAACGGTTCTCAGGATTGTCTTTCGGCACGCAAGCTCGCGAAGCGAGATGATGCTTCCGAAACCGGGATTCTCGTTGCTTCGGACATAGGCGAAGAGGACCCGTCGATAGTCCTCAGCCCGCCAGAATATATCGGCCTCAACGGCGTTTTTGCCCGGATCGGCGAAAGGTACAAAGGCCCCAGGCATGGGCGCGCGTTGAGCGCTGCCGCGCCTGGAGCAAGACCGTTCGGTCGCTCAAGGTCGTTGGTCTAGGTCGTTCCGGCGCGTATCTGTGCCAGTCGTGCCTGTAGTCGGGATGCCGTCGAAGATATTCCCAGGCTATCCGCGACCGGGTCAGAGACCGCACAAAGTCGTAGTCGATTAGTTGCGGCGCGCCGGAAGCCGTGGGGCCGTGAGACGCCGCCATGGTCCTGTTCTCCCTCGCAGGACGACGGCGGCCGAAGCAGTCAACGGCACACGCTCAAAACGGCCCCTCCCTCGTGCGCGCTCGACCATGCAGCGCGAGCGCGCTGCTCCACCTACCCGCGATGTAGGTTCATGTGGTTCCACAACCTTGACAGGAAGCCGTCAACGACTCGTTAAGAACGATTACGATTTACTTAAAATATACTTGTACTGTTCTTGCATCTGAGCATGCGAAAAGGCCCCCGCGCCGGATGGCGCGGGGGCCAAGTGTCGCCGCGACTTAGCTGCGCGGGTTCCAGAGGATCGCCATGACGGCCGGGTCATCCTGCCCGGCGGCGCGCCCGAGGTTGGCGTAGATTTTCGCAGGACCGAACTCGGGAGCGGAGAAGGTCAGCGACACGTATGGGTTGCCGCTGTTCTTGCCGACCCGGTTCCAGCCGCCGCCGATCTCCACGCGGTCCTCGGTGTAGACCCGGAAGTCCGGCTGGGCGTCCGTTTCCTTCCGCGCGTTGGGCAGGATGCGGATGCGCTTTTTGAGGCTCATCGTCGCGAGCGTGCCTTCGTATCCACCGGTCTCGTTCTTCGTCACATATCCAAGTGCCTGTGCCATCTTTCTGTCTCCTGTTGGCTGTCGCGGGGCGCCCATCGCCCTGCTGACGCGGGACCGGCCATGGCGGGCGGGGGCCGCATGAACCGGCAGGCCGAAGCGGAGCGGAGGACCGGCGGGGCGCACTTTTTTGTCTCGCGAGGAAGCCGCGCAGCGGCGGGGGAAAAAGTGCGCAACGCCGGTTTCATGCGGCCGCCGTTCGCCATAGGTCCATCAAGCAGAAGCAGGCGAATGGGTGTCACGCCAGCCATCGATCAGGAGACGCGATGGCGCAGGCGGCGCGGATGTTCGTGACGCAAGATGACCGGTGGAAGGGACTCGCACTCGACGGTGTGGGAGCATCAGCGCAGCCGCATCCATGCCTGACTGTATAGGAGAAGAAACGAACGCCTGACGAGATGAACGGTCCACAGAGGGAGCGCGGAATCGGAAGGCCCGAACCCGTCGGCGAGCGCCAGCAAACTGCCTCAGTGTCGATGACTTTCTCCGCTCCCGAAGCTCACCGCGCGAACAGAACCGCCGCATCCGAAGCGCTGCCGGGCAGGATGATCCGGTTGGCTTGGTGGTTCGCCAATCCGCGCCCCGAAGCGCGCGACAACGCCCCGCGCCATCCGGCGCGGGGGCATTTCGCTGGCGTGCGGGAACAGTGGCAGGCGCTCGTGGCCCTCCCGTTTGGGTGAGAGGGCCGCTCCCGCCTTCCGCTAACCCAAGCGAGAAACCGGCCGTGAGTGCGCCCAATCTGGTTTGCTCTTTTCAGCCCAAATCAACCGGTTACAAGTTGTGATATGAGTGTCGTTATTCGACTCATGACGGAAGTTGGGCGCTGCTGACATGGTCGGCCATTTGCGACTCGCCTCAGCACGAACAAATACTTGGGCCCTAAATCGTAGCTATGAGTGGAAATGGCCGTAGGCACTGCGAACCTGAACGGTCAAGATGATAACGTCTATTTATTGTAATGTGGCTCCGTCACCCTCACGCTGGTACTCAGAATGACCCGTCTAACTGCGCTAGTTATCGGCAATGGAGACTATCCGAAGACCGGTACGCTCAAGAATCCAACCAACGACGCGGAGGACCTTTCGGCTAAGCTGCGCGCGGGCGGCTTCGACGTGACAACCATGCTGAACGCCAAGGTTGCGGAGATGTCCAAGGCCTTGAAGGCGTTTCGGACCACCGCCAAAGATGGGGACGTAGGTCTCTTCTTTTTCGCTGGGCACGGAGTTCAAATCGAAGGCGAAAATTTCCTGATCGCTGTCGATACAGATGTCTCCGATGAAACTGATGCAAAATTTTCCTCGCTCGCCCTCAACAAGGTGATTGAGACGATGGAGAAGGCTAACACGTCGACGAGCATCATCATCCTGGACGCCTGCCGCAACAACCCATGGGAACGTGCTTGGCGGGGAGGCGGACCTCGCGGGCTCGCGCCTGTATATGCGCCGCGCGGCACGCTAATCGCCTACTCTACCTCACCTGGACAACTGGCTGATGACGGCAAGGGCCGCAACGGCGCCTACACGGCGGCCCTGCTTCAGCACATTGACGCAGCAGACGTAACAATCGAGGCGATGTTTAAGCGGGTGCGAAACACGCTCAGCGCCAGCACTAGCCAGAAGCAAATCTCCTGGGAGCATACCTCTCTGTCAGGGGAGTTTTACTTTAATCTGAGCGTCGCTTCTCGAATTTCCGATTATAGCGCAAGCGCGATCAAGGATCGGACCTTCGTGCTCGACGATGCGAAGTATTCCCATGGCGTGATAAAGGCATTGAAGAGCCTGACTTGGCCGAAACAGAACCCAGCGATCGATGGATTGACAGCCGCTAAGGCCAATAAGGCGGGCACAGACAGTCTGTTCGTACTCGGGCGCAACATCACACAAGCGGCGGACGGAAACTCCAACTCTGCGTGCGCTTATATCAATAATTTCATGACTAAGACGACTGGCATGGCGCCGGAAAAACGCAAGGCGGTACTGGACGGCATGTTGTTCGAGGTCTTCTTTGATCCGGACGGCGCGCTTCGCGAACAGCCCAAAAAACGGGTATTCAATGACATCTTCGCCCTGCAGCTTTTTGAGGAGTTAAAATCGAGCTTCGAATTTATCGCCGGGTGCCTTGTCGGCAATATCGACCGGTATTTTTGCTTGCCCGGAAAGTCTCACCCCGTGTCCGTCGATATTACGCTTTCAAGCGATGGAGAGAACGCTGTGACGGACGTTCATATTGACGGCAGAAGCGTCCTAAGATTGGACGATCCAGACTATGACACGCCCGATAAAATGTATCGGAAGCAAACGCGCACATCCTTCGAGGCAACGTTGTCCAACGAAATGGTCGTCCCAAGCCATCTCCTGACTTTCACCTACAATCGGATTGTCAAGCCAGGCGACGTGATCAACTTCCCCTTTGGTTACGTGCTGAGTAAGACGGCTTAATGCCGAGCTTTTTATGCCTGAATAGACAGCCAGCACACCGCTGTGTTGAGTGGCACTCACCACAGGAAATCCCCCTGCTGGCGCATTTTGCCGCCTTCATGGCGAGACGACCGGCATTTTGCCCATAGGATGTCGGCTCGCCACCCAGGAGAGGCGTTGCAACCGGTTGGTCTCCATCGTCCTTGGCGAGTTTCTACGGCTGTTGGGGCGCTCGCGGCCCTCCCGTTCGGGTGAGAGGGCCGCTCCCGCCTGCCGCCGGTTTCAGGAAGCGAGCGATTTGATGCGGCCCGTGTTTTCCGTGAGCCGCCCGCCGCCAGCTTTCGTGTAGGCCTTGAACGGAAACTCCATATAGCGCGGCAACCATCCTTCGGCTTTCTTCCGCCCGTCCCCGGTGATGAAGTCGCGGACGATCTTCTTTTGAACCTTGGTCGTGGCGCTGACATTGGCGTCGGCGACCGCCTTGCCACCGATATGGCGAAGCATGGCGTTGACGGCGGCCTTGTTGCGAAGCACGTCGAAGAAGGCGTCGTCCGCCTGCCAATAGTCGCGCATGTCCACTTTGAGATGGGTTCCGAGCGCCTCGACGACGGCGGTTCCGGACTCCAAGGTTTCGGCCATGACGATGGCGAGCACCCGCATCACCTCGTCGTCGGTGAGCTTCACGAGCGAGGCGAATAGCTCGACGACGCGATAGTCGTCGCCGTTCGAGCGCACGACGGAATGGCCGTGGGCGGGCAATCCGAGAAGCTTGAGAACGGCCTTGCGTTCTTCGGCCAGCGCCGTCTCGGCCTTCGATTTGGCGACGCTCTCGGCGGTTTCCTCCTTCCGCGTCGCCTGCGGATCGGGCTTGGTCTGCCACAGCGCCGAGCCGCCGATGGCGTGGGCGACCATGAGCCGAAAGGCGACGCCCGGAGACCCGAGAAGCGCATGGCGGACGGCGGCGTGTCGGTGCAGATCAACATAGTTCTGCGCCGGATTGGTGAGCTCGGGCCGGTCGGCGGCGGTGGTGTTCTTCTCGTCTCCGCTCGCTGCTTTTCGCTGGCGGCGCTGATGTTCTTTCGAGGTGACGAAGCCTTCATGGACGGTGACTTCGCCGTTCTCGCGGACCTCGATATAGACCCGCCCGCCTTCGCCCTTGGGCGTTGCCACATGATCCCATTTGTGGAACCGCTCGCCCACGTCGAGCACGGCAACCTCGGACCATCCCTTTGCGAGAAGCGCGTCGCGCTTGGCGGCGACGGCTTCGTTCTGCAATAGCCAGAACTGTTCAAGGTCGCCGAAATACCCCGTCTCGCCGAACAGGTCCGTCACGATCCGGCCCTTATAGGCGTCAAGCGGGAACAGCGCCGCCCCGGTCGAAATCTCGCCGCCGAACAGCCATTGTTTCAACTGCCAACCGCGAGGCGCGTGTTGCTCCGGGTCCTGAAAGAGCTTGAGCCATTCGGCCTGCTGCGCCTTGCTCGCCAAGGTCAGTTGACGGACGGTCTGGGCGTCGATGTCGTCGTCGCGGTAGGCCTCGCGAATGTCCGGCAGAAGTTCGCCGAGGGCGAGCGCGCGCCTCACCATGATTTCGGTGACGCCAAAGGTGGCGGCGATGTCCTCGACCGTTCGGCCCTCCTTCACGAGCCGGGCGAAGGTCTCCCAGCGCGCCACTTCATCGGGGTCGAGTCGGGCCGTGTTCTCAATCAGCGACGCCTCCAACGCCGCCGCGTCGTCGCCTTCGGCCATGATGGCGCAGGGAACGGGATCGATCTCGCCGCCTTCCTTCGCGATGGCCTTGAGCGAGAAGAAGCGCCGCCGCCCGGCGACGATCTCGTAACCCTTGCCGTTCTTGCGAACGAGCAAGGGCTGCTGCACGCCGCGCGCCCGGATCGAGGGCAGGATGTCCGACACGTCCGGCGCTTTGCGCGCATGGCGCATGTTGAGTGCCGAGACTTTCAGTTGGTCGAGGGGGATATGTTGAAGTTCCATTGGGTCTTCTCCTTTGCTGAGGCTCCGGTTACCCGGAGCGGTGATGCGCCCGCGTCGGGCGCGAAAGTCAGTCCGTGCAGACGCAGTCCTCGCGCTCCCAATCGATCTCCGGCGCGGCGGGATCGGGCAAAGCGAGCACGCCTTGCCGCTGCACCTGATCGAACAGGCGCACATAGGGTTCGCGGTCGATGCGAAAGAGGCGCATGTCCGGGCAATGGCCCTTGGCGCTCGATTTGCCGGGTTTGGCTTCCTGCGCGATCCACCAGTCCGCGAGGTCGGGCCGGTCGCGCATGATCGCCTCGATCTTCCAGCGCGCTTTCAGGAAGCACAGGTCGCAATTGCCCTCATGGGACCGGAGCGCCAAGTCGAAGGGCTGCGCCGCCCACCAATCGAGCACGTCGGCTTCCGTCACGCGCGCGTCGGCCAAGGGAAGCTGGACGGTTGCGCCGGTGCGCTTACGTGCGCCGCAGGCGCGCTGGCGATAGACGCGCTTCGGTTCATCGGCGCGCAAGCCCAGAACGCTCGACCAGCTTTTCCAGCCGAGCCAGTGGCGGGCGTAGGAGTCGATGCGGTCACGTTTCAGGAAGGACGTGTAGAACCGCATGCGTGGGTTCGGCACGAAGCCCTTGCGGTCGATCAGCGCCTCGAACGGCTCGCCGTTACGCGCCGCGCTATTGTGCGAGACGATCCGCGTGCGGTGCGGTTCGTCCCAATCATATTCGACCCAGGTGATGTGAACGCCCCAACGCGCGCCGCATTCGGCCACGAAATCGAGCGTCTCGGGGCGCTCCTTGCCGGTGTTGGCGAAGACGACGCGCACGTCGCCCGGCAGCGCACCGCCATGGGCATCGAGAATGTGCTTGAGCATATAGCCGGACGTGCGCCCGCCTGAAAAAGAGATCACGGCGGGGCCGGCGATGCGGTAGGGATCGCGGGTCATGGCTTGCCCCTCCGCATTTCGTCGATCCAATCGATCTGACGGCGGCCTTCCAAATCGAACAGGCCAAGGTCGCAGGGCTTTTGCGGCGCGTTCGGGTTGCGCTTCGGAGCCATGGGCTGGCGGGCGCACCAGTCGAGCCGGTCGCGAAGCGTGATCGGCTTGACGCCCGGCGCAACGATCTGCTCGCCCTCGGGCGTCGTCTCGGTGGGAAGTACGGGCGCGTCGATCATGCCGCCGCCTCCGCTGTCACGGCCTTTTCGGCGGCGCGAAAGGCGAGGATGAAATCGGCGGCTTTGGAGGCTTGGCTCGCCGCGCGGAAGATGGCGCGGTTGTCTTCTCTCAAGACTTCAAGCCACGAGCCGATATAATCCGTGTGCCGAACGGTTGGCGTGATGCTGAGGCTTGCGCAGACGAAGGCGCTCGCCATCTCCGCGACCAGTTCCTCGCGGGCGTAGGGCTTCGATCCGAAAGAATGGGACAGGTCGCGGGCGAGTCTGCTTTCGTGTCCCGTCCAGTGGCCGAGCTCGTGAAAGCAGGTGCGGTAGTAGTTCACCTGCTCGAAGAACGCGGGCTGCGGCGGCACGCGGATGAAGTCTTGGCTCGGCACATAGAATGCCTTCGTTCCGCCGATGCGGAAGTCGGCGCGCGTCGCCTCGATGAGGCGTTCGGCCTGCGGAATGATTTCGGCTTCGGGTAACGGGGCCGCACCTGCGTAAGCGTCTTCCGGCAGGCCTTCGCATTGCTCCACGTTAAACAGGGTGAAGCGTTTCAGGAACGGCACGCGCCCCGGCTCGTCGCCGTCCTGCTCGGCGCGCTCGCGTTCGGCCTTCGGGATGAAGCTGTCGGCATGGCACGCGGTAACGCCGCGCTCTCCCTTCATGACGTGACCGCCCATTTCTTGCGCTTGCCGGTAGGTCAGCCATGTTTGCGCCGCGAAGCCCGCGCGCACGACGTGATGCCAAAGGATCAGGATATTGACGCCCGAATAGGTCCGCCCGGTGAGCGCGTTCTTGGGAAGCCCAAGTCCGGCCTTCGCGCCCGGCGCGCCCCAAGGCTGCGCCCAAGGCGCGCGGCCTGCCTCAAGCTCGGCGATGATGCGGGCCGTCACTTCGTCATAGAGCGAGGGCTTGGCCGCATGGCTTGCCCGTTCGCTGTTCTGTCTCCCGCGCTTTCCGCGTGTCGCTGTTTCTGCGGTTTCTGGCGTCATCGTTGCCGCTCCCTCTGGTCCTCCGCGCGCGCCTTTCCCCGGAAGGGGGGCGGGCGGTAAGCGACCGGGAGCCTCGCCGGGTCAGGCGGGACGCAACTGTCTTGGTAGGACGAGGAATCTGACGTAGACGGACTTAAAGCCAAGGCGGTTGCGGGCCGCCCCGGAGGGGCTACAAGGGAGTGTCCGGCCGCCCCCCGCACCGGGAAAGGCCACCAAAAAAGTCGCCGCCCGAAAGGGCGGCGTCCCTATGCCGGACCATAGGTCCGGCCAAGCGCGAGGGATCGTTACCCGAATGGGCGGAGACCGCGCCGAGCGCGGGCTCCGTGGAGCTTAGGCCGCGCTAGCGGCCTTAGCGGAATAGAGCCCGGTCCGGTCCCCGGCCGGACGCGCCGCCTCAAACCGAGACTCAGAGCATCGACGCTCAGGATGACGCGCGGCCTAACACGTCAAGGCGAAGAAAATCTCGACCACCCAGCTGCACGGCAGCCTCTCAGGCTCAAAGTCGGATCTAATTGAATCCTGTTTTCCAAATCGTAAATGAGTGCACGGACCGTCGTCGCCTATTGTTCAAGGAGGCGCATTAAACGCTGTCCATTGCTTATGCCGACGAAAACCTCGGCGGTGCCAACGATGACAAGAATGAAGCCTGCAAGTTGATGATGGGACTTTTGAAACATGTCATGCATGCTGCGCTTGTCGGTATCCGAGGGACACGGATGGGCTTCGGGATGAGTATGCCAGTCGCCCACATAATGAAGCCCTTCCTTAAAAAGGCTTCTAATCTCGCGCCGCTCGGCTAGGCGGTTCGGAATGAAGGAAAACGGCGTGCGCCAGTCACTACGACGAGGCCCTGTAGCCCTATCGACGATGATGGTGCTGCCGTCAATTCGGGCGAATAATTGTCCACCCGCCTCCTTGTCCAGCGGTCGTGACTGGCGAAAACGATCAAAGTACGAAAGAACCGTATCGGATAGGATCAAGGTCTGACCAGCGGTGCCAAGGGCAAACTCGATCACGCGGCGCTCGCCCTGCGGTGGATCGGGCAATGTTCGGATGCTAGCCAATCGCGTGAAATGACCATTCCTCCACTGCCTGGATTGCCTATGGTCTCACACCAGGCCGTGTTCCACTGACCGCCAGCGGCCTCAACGGTCTCACGCCGACCGATCCAAACACGGTCGGTAGCGGCGGTGTCTTTACCAATAAGCACGTCAAGGGCAAGTTCAGCGGTAAGTGCGTGCGCCCATGTGAGTTCAGCCGCGCCGAACGGAGAGAATACAGCGCCGCAAGCGGGCTCTTGAAGAAATGGCTCCCCATTGGGCCATTTGGTTACCGGCAGGCGGGGCGTGCCAACATCGTCAAAACCGCAACGCAAGCAAGGTTGTTCTGCCCCCTTGGGGATATAAACCGCATGTGCAGCGGTGGCCTGCGGCTCAAGCCACGCATAAATGACCGGTGGCATCGGGGGGTTACTTTGTTGGAGGTCATTCAATAAGGCGTCGGCGCCCCAGTCGCCAGCGGCGCTGATCACAAGGTCGAACGTTGGCAACTCGTCAATCAGACTGGTGGCTTCTAGCCCGAATTTTAACCCTCGCCCTTCGATCCCCAGCAGATGTGGAAAGTCGCGGCGCAATGTATCGGCCAGGGCGGTGGCTTTATTCTTGTGAATAGCGGCCGCCCCCAATGCATGGCGACTGATATTCGGCCAGTCGACAAGCTGATGGTCAACCAACGTAAGATAGCTCACGCCAGATTGCGCCAGTAAGCGAGCAACTCCGGCACCGACGGCACCACAGCCTAAGAGCAAAATACGGTCTTTTTTGAGGTCTGCCTGGTGTGGGTCATGGCCTCGACCATGCACCCAGTCATGGTCGGCGCGATGAACGATGCCACGTTCAACCTTATTCGCGCCTAAACATCGCTTGACCTCAATGGTCCTTGGCATATGGCCTGGCCGGAACCCGTGCGATAGCTCTTTCTCAGCCGGACGTGTCAGCGTGAGCCCGGCAAAACAAGCGCCATGTTCCGTGGGCGCACAGATAATAACCTCGGTTTTTGGGGCGCCTTCAATCACGCAGGCTTCAAGCATCGCTACCGCCTCGGGGGCTTGGTCCTTTGCCAATTTCAAAACGTCACCGGCGGTGCGCGGGTAGTCATCGGGCGTCATCGGTTGTGGCAGCCAGATCAAGAGGCCTCGATCAAAGGAAAAGCCAGCTTTCGGCTTTGTCGTGCCCCCGCGCGTCAGCCATCCATTGAGGGTGGCGCGGTCGTCAGCGCAGACCGTGGTTGTCGTTCCACGCCATATGACGATCTCACGGCTCGGGCCTGTGGGCGCAATCAGACTGATAAAGGGACGCGCCTTGTCATCCACCGCCATCGTCCAATAGGAAAGAAACTCGTCACGGAAGTCGTCGGCATTCGACCGGTCACGACAGGCCTCAATCAGCTCTTGCGCATCGCTGAGGACAGCTTTGGCGACACCAACAGGGTCACGGGTCGAAATGGTCGATTGACCGGGCAGCACACACAGCGCGCCATCACTTTCCAGATGCGGCCATTCAAGGGGTTTCGGGCCATCCGGCAAAGCTATGCGCCCGGCTGAATAGGGGAAATCCCCATCGACCAAAACATCGGTCGCAGGCTGAACTTCATCACCACCTGGGAGACGCCAGCCATGTGTCACCCCACGACCTTCATAGCGCTTCAATTCGGCGGGTGTCAGCCCCCTACCGCCGCACTGACCGCAGAGATACCGCTCAAGGCTCTCCAATGCCGTCTGTCGCCATTGCATTGGATCGACGACGCCATCAGGCATATCGTCCGCCGCCACGTTTTTCCACCGGGCGATCCGGCTCGCGTGCCGGGGCGCGGTTGGTCAAAATTGCGGCTGTAAGCCCAACAGCACCGGCCGCGAGCGCAGCGGTCGCCAAGGGGTTGGCCACGCTCTTGGTCTCAAGCTGTCCTTTCTCAAGGCGCGAGATAAAGAAATCCGTATTGAATACCTTGTCCCACGCCTTGAGGGCCTGCTCGCGGGTGCAGCCGGGCTCGAACAGAACCTGCAATTCGCCAATCGCCCAGTCGAGTTTTTCCCGAAGGAATTTGGTGCGAGCGTCATCCGTCCCCTTGGTAAGCTTATCGCCCTTCACCGTTGGGTGGTCGATCTCTAGGTTCCATTTGAGCCGGTCACGCATGGCGACTATCGTGTCATAAAGTGCCCGGTCCTCGCGGGCTGCATTCGGCCTGTAGCACTCATTGGCAATCAGCGTCGTAATCATAAAGCCCGAGGCGATGCGTGGCTGCCAGCTCTCACGGCTGCGGGCGAAGGCCTTATTCAATCGGACTTGCCGACGCATCTGACGCCCATTGTTTTCATCAGGGCTCTGACGCTGGTTTTCCTTATCAAACCACTCGGTGACCTCCACTGGGCTTGACAGCTTCCAATCGGTGCTGGCTAGCTCGTAATAGACTTCCTCCGTGCCAAAGAAATTGGTCTTTCTCACCTGTCGATAAACAGGCACGTCCACATGATAACCGGCGTCATAATAAACGCGCACGCAGTTGGTGCGGACTTCGGGCGGCTTCTTGAACCGCTCATCATGGAGCGCCTTGCACACCATTTCCTTGGCGTCACGGGCTGATTTGTCACCGCCGTTCGGCCCCTTAAGGTCGTCCTTCCGAAAATAGACGCCATCGTCGATGTCATAGTCTTTATCAGGGTGCTGAACCATGGTGCGGTGTGCATAGGAGCCCTGCGACTGAAATCCGATGGGTGCAGGTTGGCCGTCGCGTTTAAGGCCTGCTTTCAACCGATCTCGGTTGGCATCGCGGCGTTGACGCATCTCTTTTCGCTCGTTGTCGGGGAGCGTCACTTCCTCATTGTGATAGGCCAGAATATCGTCATGGCAGTTATACATCTTCTCATCCTCATCATCGGCCAACGTATCGAGCAGCACCTTGCCTGCCACAGCGACACCCAGCAGTTTCAACCACACCGGAATCACGCCGGCGACCTCGGATTTTCGACCGGAGGCAGGTCGTTCAATAAAGAGGCCAGCAACTTTGCCTCGGTATTCGCCGCCCTATCCCATGCACTCAGAGTTATAGAAACGTCTTCCTGGGCCTGTTCGCCGAGCACCTGCATGGCCTTGTCGCTGGTCTCGTCCAGGTCCAGATAAGGCATCGCCTTTGCCGGCAAGTCGCCGCGCGGAAAGCGCACCACATGGCATTCGCGATCTACGTGTTTGGTGAGCAAGCCAGCCATGTTGTCGTAGGCGTATTCCTGTGCATCGATGGCGATGGCGGCCGCTTCCCCACCGAACTTCCACGACCCCAGCCCACGAGGCATATCCTCGCCTTCAAAAATATCGCCAGCGGGACGGGGGCAGGTGCCAAGCGAGAAAATCTCGATCCGGTCACCCGGACTGGTCATCTGCAAGGCGTCAATCAACCCCACCATGACGGGGTTGTTTGCCCACAGGCCTCCATCGACAAAGACGTGGTAATTCCCAGGTGACGTGGGATTCTCCACTCGCGCCATCGACCGGTATAGGGGAGCTGCACTGGTGGCGAGGCACACATCAACCAGCCGAAAACCCTCATCGCGCTGGCCGCCAAGATGTGGCGTTTTGAACACCCAGCTTCGATGGCGGGACATTTCAACGGCGGGGATGACCAGGGCGATGCCGCGCCGGTCATAGACTTGGCCAACTGTCTCATTCCCAAGAGCTTCTTCCAACACGCGCTGAAGAGCCTGTGCGCCTTGGGCAAGGTATTTCGGCCGACTCAAGAGCTGCCGAACTAAGTCGATATTGGCGCCGCTCGGCATTTTGCGGGGGAAGATTGCCTTGCCATGCAGCCGATAGAGATTGGCAACATCATCGAGGGAAATACCCGCCACCAAGGCGCAGGCGATAATGCCGCCGGTGCTGGTCCCGACGATCAGATCAAAGGCCTTGCCAACATCAAGGGCGCCGGCTTTGCGGCGTTTTGCGGTTTCCTTGGCCAATGCCGAAAGATACACGCTGGTGTACACGCCGCGCATGCCACCCCCATCAATGCTCAGAACCCGAAGGCGCCGCGACCCGTCAGTCATGGCAGAACCTCATGATATTGGGTATCCGACTCATTTAATATCCATATCTTGTGATTCAACCGCCCGCTCTTTCATCCGTACAAACCCATAAAATTGATGCCCCATCATCAGCGCATTCAGCCCTTAGGCGGGAATGGATCGCGCCCATGGCTGTCCCGCTCGCGAATGCGCCCATCGCGTCCATGGATCAGCAGCTCCGTTCCCTGATTGCGGGCAACTTCTCGCGCCCGATCAATCGCGTCACGCTGCGTGTCGTGCACTGATGAAGGGCGTTTGCTGCCTTCTGGCTTCACCGCCCAGCCCGCCGGATGCGGGACAACGTGCTGATTCCTCTTCGTCATAGGCTTGACCTTTTCGCCGTGATTTCCGCTTCAAAAACGCCGTATTTTCTGGCGACCCTTATCATAAGGATAAATCGAACGTTGTTCCGCGTCAAGTGGTATGTTATGATTTCGTTCGATCAATCAGACGGGCGCCGGCGCGAGAGAGCGGCCCTTGTTCAAAGGACAACAATAAAGGAGGCGATCGGCATGACCTTTAATGGTGCCCGGCTGAAGGAACTACGGATTCGTAAAAACCAATCGCTTCAGCAAGTCGCTGACGCCGTGGGGGCATCCAAGGCGCACATATGGGAGTTGGAAAAAGGCGACAGCCGTAATCCGTCAACCGATCTACTGCGCCGGCTGGCGGATCATTTCGATGTGAGCATTGCCAATCTGGTCGGCGAAGATCCAGATGCGCCGGAGGAAGAGCAACAACTTGTGGCGATGTTTCGCAACTTGAAAGACCTCGACCAAGATGACCGGGAAATGCTCAACAACTTGATGCGCCAAATGCTGGAGCGCAAGAAAGGCAAATCCGATGCAGATTAGCCGGATGGATTTGGCGGACTTCGGCTCTCCAGAAACCATTGTTCAGGGCATCCTGGATCAGGTGCCCGATATGCCTGTGCCGATTCCCATCGAGGTTATCGCAACGTCCCTCGAAATAACCGACATCAAAGAGATCGGAGCCGGCAATTTTGAGGGCGGCCTCTTGACCGACCGCGAGAAGTCCGAAGGGACAATTCTGGTCAACCGCAGAAGCCATCACAAACGTCAGCGATTTACCATCGGCCATGAACTCGGCCACTTCCTGATGCCCCTGCATCTGCCTGAGCGAGGCACGGAATTCATGTGTACATCGGCCGATATGAAGAAAGCCGATCTTTATAAGACAATGGACCACGCCGCCCGTATGGAAGTGGAAGCCAACCGCTTCGCGGCCAATATCTTGATGCCAGCCCCGCTATTCCAGCGTGACCTCAACCGGTCGGCCGCACCGGATTTGGATATGCTCGTACGGCTCGCCGACAGATATGACACCAGCAAAGAGGCCACGGCGCGGCGCTTTTGTGAATTGCATGACACACCCACGGCGGCAGTCTTTTCAAAAGACGGGCGGTTCATATACGCGGTCAAAGGGCGGGCTTTTCCGTTTATTCCACTTCAGAAGGGCAATGCCATCCCGCAGGGCTCATTGACCGCACGCTTTACCGGCACCGAGGGCACGACCTCAGACATGGACGGTGTGGATGCGAGCTTGTGGGTAGATGCCAAGCCATATGCAAGGCACCAGCTTTTGGAGCAGGCCTTAATCCAGATCGATGGTTTCCGGCTGACCCTTCTGCAAGTTGATGAAGAGGAAATTGAGGCCGCGGAAGAGGAAGGAGATCTTGTCGAGAGTTATACCCCGCGATTTCGTCGGCGATAAGTCCGCCTTGAGGGAGTGCTAACTCATTTTGGGGGTTGCGCTTTCAAATCAGCAAAAAATTCCGACGCCGGCTCAACGCCCGAGACCAGGAGTCGATCTCTTGCGCGGGTGCAGGCGACATAGAACAGGTGTCGCTCCGTCTCGTACACTTCATCGAGCTCGCCCTCGTCGGCGACGGTTTCGATGCGGTCTTGCAAAGGCAGGACATCGTCGTCGCAGGCCATGACGACCACAGCCTTGAATTCAAGCCCTTTGGCGAGGTGCATCGTGCCGATGGAGATGCGTCCTTCGCGTTCTTCCACGCGGTCGGACAGCTCCAGCGGTGTCTGATCCGCCTTCTTTACGACGGCGCGCGCCCGCGGCAGCTCCTCGGCGCTGCGAACGAAGACGCCGATCTCATCGGGTTCGATGCCGTCTTCAATGGCCTCATAAATCCAGAGGGCGAGGCCATCGATTTCCTGTTTGCTGTCCTTGAAAATTCGAATCTCGGGGTCCGGCCCGTTGAAGACTGAGACGGTCCCCCTTCGGTCTTCCTCATTGCCGTCCACATCGCGCACCAGCGGCGGTAATAGCCTGTCCACCGTTTGGCGGATTTGATGCGAGGTGCGGTAATTGACTTTGAGGGTGTGCGATCGCCCCCGAATATCGACGCCCAAAGCCTTCCATGAAAAGGGTTCCTTGAAGATGCGCTGACCGAGATCGCCGGCGAAAAACAACGCGTCCGGAGTCTGATCCGCAATGGCGGCAAGCATGCGAAGTTCGGGCACGCCCAAATCCTGCGCCTCGTCCACGATGATATGGGAGAAGGGTTTGTGGTCCCGCTCGGCGTAATGCGCCGTCACCTTTGCGAAGATCCCGGACCAGGAGTTCAAACCCTGAGATTCCAGCAGTTCTCGCGCACGTACAAAGATGGGCCATATGCGCTCCCTCTGTTTCGAGCCCATGCGGTTCTTGCGCCCGAGGCGCGGTACACGCGCGTAGGCGTCCAACGAGTCGATCTGCCACGCATCGACGACATTGGTCCACTCGGAGACCAGAAATCGGGAAGTGAATTCGGCGAGCCCGAGTTCCTTCACGGCGGCGTCGAGCGCCCTCTTCACTTGTTCCCTGGACGCGGCGCGCGGCGCGTGTCCAAAAGCCAGGGTGAACAGATCACGGGCGACGCCCTCGAACGGCAGGATGGTCACGTTCGACGGGTTCGCCCCGTTGTTTCCGGTCAGCACGCGGAGCTTGTGCTCAAGCGAGTTGGCGAGCGGGGAGGAGAATGTCGTCAGAAGGACTTTGGCGCGGGCATCCTTCTTCAAAACGGCGGCGGTGCGGTGAAGCGCGACGACGGTTTTCCCGGTCCCCGCGGAGCCGGAGACACGGGCCGGGCCGTTGAATTCCTGGTTCACCACACGCCGCTGGGAGGGATGGAGGAAGATTGTCCACTGATCCCATGGATAAGCGAGCGCGCGCTCCAACTCCTCCACATCGTCGAGCACGCGGAACCGGCGTTGTGCATCCGGATGATCGAAGGGGCTTGCGCCGGGCGCAACTGCACCAGGGCTTCGCAATATTCCGGTGGCCACATAATCGAGTAAGGCTTCCGCCGCCTCGGCCGGTATGTGGTCGGTCAGGTCGAAGAAACTGTCTTCGGATGCGTTGTGAACGTCGTCCACCCAGTCTTCGGGCACGCCGACGCTCAGCAAATCGTCCTTCGACAATTGCAAAAAGAGCGGCGGCAGAAAGCGCGCCGACGCCTCGGCCGCCGCAGCCACTTGCGGTTCCGGGGCGGCGTAAACAGGTACCGCGATTTCCTCGACCCGCTCGCGCACCTCGACGATCTGGGCGGCGCCGGTCTTGGGATGCGCTTCGATGCGCCGGCGTTCGGCCCATTTGTAGGCCTCGTCGTGGTGATCCGCATAGCAGACCAGAAAGCTGTCGGCGGTCTTATGGACAATCACGCGAATGTCGCGATTGGCCCGGATCGACCAGAAATTCGGGTCCTTGGATTTGTCGATGCGATGGAATTGAAGGCCGGGCGCTGACGGGTCTTGCTGCAAGTCGAAAACGGTGATCTTCACCGCAGACTGCTCCTGCGCGCCGAGCTTGCTCAGCGCCTTGGTGAAGCTGTCTGCGATCCGGAATTGCATACGATCAGCCCTCAATCACGTTAACCTTTGGACTGCTTCGTACCCACAAGCTTCTGTTCGGCTATGCGAGAGGAAAGTTTTTCTTGATCCCGCACAGCAAGGGGTACCAAGATTTCCTCAAGCTCTTCGCGGTAGTCCCTGCGAAGCGCCAATAATTCGCGAGCGTTGGCTATTTGGAGAGCGCGCAACGATTCTTGTTCCTTGGCGAGTTCGATCTCTTTGATTCCTGTATCAATCTTCGCCTGTTTGTCACTTTCCTTCCGCTTGTGGCGCTCTGTAAAAAAATCGATCAATCGGCCAAGGGTTTTGTCGACCGCTTCGAGGGCCTTTCCGATCCCAACAAAATCGATACTTCCTGGAGAGGCATAGTCTATGCGTCGGATCAGCAGGCGCATGTCGGCGGAGGCCGTCATGCGAGCCTCTTTGAGCAGCCACTCGTTTAGCGCATTCAATCGGTCGTCATAAGATGAGAACGGATAATGCCGTTCGACAAAGTACAACTCCGGGATAAATGGCCCGCGCCGAGACATGATCGCCTTGTAGTAAAGCGACTCCATCCCATGAAGAACTTCTATAAAGTCTTCAGGCTCCCATTGCCTTTCAATCTTCAATGACAGCATGTTTCCCCCCTTACACCCCAAACACCTTCATCACCTCGTCGCCGAAATGGTTGATGACCTTCACGGCAAAGCGGCCGGTCGAGGGACGCGGGAACGGACGCGACGTATCGCGGTAAAGCGTTTCCCAAGCCTCCTGATCGATCTCGGCCTTCAGGCTGGTTTTCAGCGACTTGTACGGATCATTCGCGCCCAAGAAATAGGCGTGGCGGACGAAGAAGCTTTCTTCGTTGTAGTCGGTGTCGATGAACCAGGCGGCGATGTCGTCCTTGCCGCTGGCGCGCACCTCGCCGGTCTTGGGGTCGAACACGTCAATCCCCAACACCTCGACGACGATGTCGCCGTCATCGTTGAATTTCCACTCGATATCCGGCTCGCCGAAGACGACGAAGAGATTGCCGGTCCCGGTGTTCTTGAGCTCCTCCGACATATGAAGATCGGGGTTCATCTTGGCCTTCAGGATCGGCAGCGGCCCGAGCTTGGTCAGTTCCGACGTATGGGCGTCGAAATTGAAACCGCAGGCAATGAGCGCATCGAAACGCGCGTCGAGCGCTTCGCGCGCCGCCGCCGTCAAATCGGCGCGGGTGACGGTGCCAAATTCAGGGCCGATGAAGATCGCGGCGCGCTTTTCGGTCTCGCCTTCCATGAAGTGCCCCTCGGCGGCAATGTACCCGCCCGGCCATCCTTCCAATCCCGTGAAGGTGATCCGATCGTCCTTGGCCGCCTGGTGCACGCCGGCGGATTTGAGGTTGTCGAGCACCATGCTCGTGAAGTCGTTGAGCGGCGCGTCCTTGCGCTTCCGCTTGCCGTCCGCGGCGTCGAGCTCTTCGATCAGCTCGGCCTCGTCGGCGGGCACGACCCGGTGGGGCGACAGGCTCTCGACGGTGAAGGGGCCGGATACGCGGACCTTCGATGTGTCCTCATACGGACGATCGTATAGGAGCTCGACATCCGCCTTGTGAGCGATGGACTTGTCGATCTCCTTTTGTCTCGCAATACGAAGCCCCCACCATTCCGCATGGGTCTTCTTTGCGGCGTTCGACCAGCCATTGTCGGCCTCGCGCGGGATTTCCCATTCTTCCCAGGATTTGCCGACCGCGGCATTCAGACGTTCTCGAAGGGGTTCGAGCTTTTGCCGGTAGGTATCCCAAATGACATCGATTTCGGCGTTGTTGGCGATGGATTTCAGCGTGATGTGCGGCGCGCGCTCATAGACGAAGCCCTGACGAAGGTCACCATGCGTGGGCACATCTGACGGCGGCTTGCGCGTCAATTCGGCTTCCTTCCGGCGACCATCTTCGCTGTCTGAAAGCAGATAATAGGAAAACCGCGCGCCCATAAGCCGGGTCCGCGCGAGCGCCAGAGCAACACGGGACGTATCAGCGGTAATCCAGCGACGGCCCCATTGCTCTGCAACATATGCGGTGGTGCCTGATCCGCATGTGGGGTCCAACACAAGATCACCGGGATCAGTAGTCATCAAAACACAGCGTTGAACCACGAGGGGATTAGTCTGGACTACGTAGGACTTTTCAGAGCCAAAAGCGACGAAGACGGTATCAATCCAAATGTTGTTCATTTGAATAAGTGGATTGTCCTCATTGCAGAGTCGGTAGGCGATACTTTTTCCGCGCGCCATAAGTCGCGATGCCTTTGCTGCGCGATTAAAGCCTGATTTTGAAGTCCTCCAGCCACCTGTAGAGGGCGGCAGGAATTCTCCACCTTCATATGAGATCGAGAATCTTGAGGAAGCGCCGCCACTTTGGCTTTGTGTTTGTCCCGGCCGAAACCGCCGCGCGCCATCAGGAATATCAACAGTACCGGACCGCTCTTCTTTAGACATTACACGGTATGTACCATCCAGAAGCTGCAAGTAGGTATATGCAGTATCAAGCTGCTTATCGGTCCGCTCTTTTTTGGGCATGCGGAATTTCATGTTCGACTTCGATTTAGAATACCAAAGCAAATTATCGTGGACAGAATCCAACCCTGCAGAAACACGGCCACTTGACGTTTGAAATGGTATTTGATCCACGAAATTTTCATCGCCGAAAACTTCGTCCATCAATGCGCGGACGCGATGGACATTCTCATCGCCGATCTGCACGAAAATGCTTCCGCTTTCAGTCAGCAGGTCGCGCATGGCGGTTAGACGGTCGCGCAAATAAGTCAGGTAGGAGTGGATGCCGTCTTTCCAGGTATCGCGGAAAGCTTTCACCTGCTCGGGTTCACGGGTGATCTGGTCGAGCTTGCCGTCCTTAACGTCGCGCGAGCGGGTCGAAACCTGCCAGTTGGAATTGAATTTGATCCCGTAAGGCGGATCGAAATAGATACACTGAACCTGCCCCCGCAGACCTTCGCGTTCGGCGAGGCTCGCCATCACCTGAAGGCTGTCGCCGAGGATCATTCGGTTCTGCCAGTTCTGATCGTGCTGGTAGAATTCGGTCTTGGCTTCCGGATCGATGCCGTTGAAATCGGCGAAGAGATCCGGCATGTCGGCTTCCACCTCCCGCCGATCCTTGGTCTGACGTTTTAGGTCTTCGATGATTGCCTTGGGATGGATTTTCTCCTGGATGTAGAGAGGCGGCGCCTGGACGACTAGATCGGACCAGTCCTGCTGGTCCTTGCCGCGCCAGACGAGTTGCGCCTCGCCAATCTCAAGCCTGCCGGTTTTGGTCAGTCGCGCGATCTGATCCGGGCTCAGACGCAATGTCGCGCCTTTCCAGACGATCTGCGGATCGAGGTCTTGTTCCCGCGGCCGATTCTCGCCCTTCGGCAACGGGTCTTGGCGCAGATAGGTGACGGGCTTGAACGGATTGATCTCTTCGGCGCGCTGCGCCGCGGATTGCAATTCCGCCGTGGGGATGTTCTTGCGCTTCGCCTCGTCATGCTTCAGCGCTTCGACCTGCTTGGGTCCCTTTTTCGTTCTTCTTGCCATCAGGCCGCCCCCGCTTCGTTCAGTACGCTTTCGCCATGCTCGCCGACCACCCGGTCGATCAGCGCCTTAAATTCCTTGTCGATCTCATAAACATCGTTGAATTCCTCGAAGGCCCAGCGGCCATAGAGGCCCAGATTGTTGACGCCCGGCACCCACTGGGTGCGCATGGTCTCCGATTTGAGCTTCACGTTCTCATGGCGGTATCCCTTCACCTCGACCACGAGATGAAGGGGATCATCGGCCCCATGGCCGTCGTCAATCTGCACAATGAAATCGGGGATATAGGTGCGGGCCATCGACCCGTCCTTATACGGAATCTCCAAGCCCAACCCCTGGTTCTTCACATAGGAGAGGACGCGCGGGTGCTGCTCAGCGACGCGGGCGAACTCGGCCTCCCAGTCGCTATCGAGCGCCACATAGTTGATGTGGCACTTGTTCGGCGCCGTCGTCCATAAATCCTTCGTCGTCGAAAAGCCGACATGGACCGTCGAAGATTTCGGATTATAGGGATCGAGAACAGCCTTCACCTTTCGCTTGTCGCCGATGGAATTGACGATGGCGTTGTAGATGCGCTCCGAAGCCTGATTGGCGATATCCAGATATTCCAGCATCCACCGGCCGGTATCGCCCTTGCACTCCAAACAGCCTTCATCGATCCATTGCCGGGCAATGCGTTTGACCTGCCCGAAGAGATGAAGCTTGGGCTCGCCGTCTTCATCCTTGAAATATTTGTAGAGAAGGTGCTTGGCGAGATCGAAGGCAATGGTGCTCGGTCGCTTGGCCTGCGCTTCGGCCGCCGAAATCATCACTCCTTCGCCGACGATCCCTTCCATCAAGGTCTGGCCCGGGCCGACCATTTCTGGGGTCAGGACGAATTTTGAATCTTCGGTGAATTCCGCCGTCAGCCGTTCTTCGGGCAGATCGACGCGATAGCCGGTCACGCGCGGGAAAACAATTTCAAGCGCCGCACGCTCCTTAACGGCCTGCACGCGCGTCGTTTTCTTTGGCGGCTTGACCGGCGCGATTTGCGGCTTGGCCGTGAAGTCGAACGGAATGCCCATGATGTCCGCATATTCGGTGTCGAACTTCCATTCGGACGGGGGCAATGACGGATCGACGGGATCATAGTTCAGCCGCCGTAGCGCGCGCCCGACGACCTGTTCGCACAGAAGCTGGGTGCCGAAGGCCCGGATGCCGAGAATGTGGGTGACGCTATTCGCGTCCCAGCCCTCCGTCAGCATGGAAACGGAAACGACGCATCGTACCTGCTCCCCGAGCCGGTCCTTTTTGCCGACAGTGTTCATCACTTCGCGAAGAAGTTCGGCATCTGATATTTCGCCGGTGTCGCCGGCGCCGGAGCGCTGAATTCTCTCGCGCTTGAATTGATCGATTTCCAATCCGGCCATGTCGCGGAAGGCTTTGTCGAGCGCGCCGCCAGATTCGATCTGATGGCTATCAATCAAAAGCGTATTGGGACGCGGAAAGCGGTTGCCGTGTTCGTCGAAATTCCGGAACAACTTCAAATGGCCGTTATGTTCGAAGACTTCTTCACCGTCCTCGTTGGGCCGCTGCCAACCGGATATCCATTCGTAGACGAGTTTTGATGTGGAGGTATTGTTGCAAACGACGATGAACACAGGGGGGAGATCGATTCCGGCGCGGGCCCAAACGTCGCTGGTTTCCTCATAGTGCTTGTAGAGTGTATGGAGCGCCGTCTTTAGCTTGTCGGGAATGGCCAAGGGGTCACCCGTCAGCTTCCCCTTTTTCGGCATGTCGTTGCCGATGTGTTGCCAAAGATCGCGAAAAATCGGCACGTCGGCGCCGGGAATGTTATCGGCGACCGGCACGCGCGGCAGCTTCACGATTCCACATTCGATGGCGTCGATGAGGGAGAAGTCGCTGACGGTCCAGGGAAAAAGCGTTCCCTCCGCCCAGCCTGAACCAGAAAGAAAGAACGGCGTAGCGGAAAGATCGTAGACGGCGCGGACGCCGAGCTTGCGCTTGAACGCCTCGATCCCGTTGATCCAGAGGCGGGCGGCCTTGTTCTCCGCCTCGGCCTCTTTCTTCTCATCGCCCTTGAGTTCGGCAAGATCCTCATTGCCCGGCTTTTCCCGGTAGCAGTGATGGGCTTCGTCGTTGATGACGACGATGTTCTTGAGGCCCATGAGTTCTTCGGCGACCCGGCGAACCATCTGGCCCTCGGTCTCCTGGGTCTTGAGTGCATCGCCGCGGCCTTGCAGCAGGGACCTGCCGACCTTGTTGGTATCCATCAGCTCGCGAAGCTGAAAGGCGTGGTAATTGGTGATGACGATCTTCGACTTGTTGATATCCTCCAGCATTTCGGCGGGGACGAGCTCACGGGTCTTGTAATAGCTGTCCGGATCGTTGGGCTGCAAAACACGTAGCCGGTCGCGGATCGTGATCCCCGGCGTCACGATCAAGAATCCGCGCGTAAAGAGCTTGCTGGTCGGCGAACGAACCGCATTGACGGTCTGCCACGCCATGAGCATGGCCATCACGGTCGTCTTGCCGGCGCCGGTCGCCATCTTCAGGGCGAGTCGCATCAGCTCCGGATTGGCTTGCTCGTTCGCGCCCTGGATATGGTCCCAAAAGTGCTTGTGGGTCTTTTGGTTCCGGGCGACTTCGGTGAGCCATATGATCGTTTCGACCGCCTCGACCTGGCAGAAGAAGGGGCGAACGCCTTGAAAATCGTGGTGCCGCCAATGCTGCAAGAGACGGGCTGTGGCAGGCGTCACGCCCCAGTCGGTCTGGCTCGGCAGCCTGCGCCAGGCGGCGACGCGCGACCTGATTTCGTTGATAATCGGCCTGCCGTATTCCTGCTCCTCCGTCGAGAGGCCGTCATCGGCATTCAGGTCCAGCGTCTTCTGATTTTTGTCGGACCTGGCTCGCTGCTTTCTCGACTTGGGAACAGGAGAAATTCGTTCCGAGCGGCGGCGCCCGGCGATCGGGGGATTGTCAGTGGGCTGGCCTTCTTCGTCCAACGCGTGATGTCGCGTCGGTTCCGCATAGGGCGAGTTCAGAATTGGCTGTTCGTAAAATGTCTCGGTCATCGGGTTCGTGCTTTTCCAATTCTGATCCGTTTCGATTTTCGCCCATCGTCGCCACCGGCCGGACCTTCTTTTGCGCGAGAAGAGCGACTCAACAGTCGCTCATATTCCTCGGTGGCTAGGACCACAACGACGGGCCGGCCGTGCTTCTCGATCGTGACGGGTTCGGCCCGTGCCGTGTCCAAAAGCAACCCGAAGCCATTCTTGGCTTCCTTCGCAGACATTGATTTCATCGATATCGCCACGAATCCTGATGAGCCATTTGGTCTACTTTGTCTAATAGTGACTCGTTTACGCAAGAGTTGATTCTCCGACGCACCGCTCTCGCCGGTTTTACGGCGCGCGTGTTTCCTGTGCAGGGGCGTGGAAGTGATCGGCATCTGACCGGACGAGGGCGCCGCGGAATCGTCTTACCCTTTTTCAGGCGAGCAATGTGATTTTGCAGTTTCGCGAAGCCGGCCCGAGATTGATTCCTGATGGTACCCGAAAGCACAAAGCCCGCCTCTGATCAGGCGATCTTTTTGTGTAACACCTTGATGTTAATAATACATTTTGGTTGTGGGGCAAGAATTGAACCTGCGACCTTCAGGTTATGATTCCTGAGGCTGGAATTAAAAGGAACAACCGTCCATCGCAAAGAAACCATGGCCAACGCATAGAGAACCTTATTGGACACTGCTTCCTGCTCCATCATTGAGTCGCCCATTTCCACACGAAATACTGCTCTCTCACCCCAATTCCGTTTTCTCATGAATTTGGAGGTAAGTGGAGGGATAGGATGGGAGAGCCAAAAACGGGGCTTCACAGCGACCTTCTTTGCGGCGCGAAAGCGATCGCTGACGCGCTCGGCTGCAAGCCGCGACGGGTCTATCACCTGGCCGAACGTGGCCTGATGCCGATCTGGAACGAGCCAGGTATCGGCCTTGTCGCTCGGAAGTCTTCGCTCGAAGCCTACTTTAGGAAGCGCGAACACCAGACCCTTGTTCTTGATCAAGATTAGATTCAGACTCCGATCATGGCCAAGATCAGAAAGCGGACATGGACCACAAAAACGGGCGAACGGCGGACCGCCTGGCAGCTCAACTATGTCGATCGCGCCGGCAATCTGCAGCAAAAGCAGTTTTCGACCCGTCGCGCCGCAGACGATGAGCGCATCCGGATCGAAGGCCAAATCGCAATCGGCGTGCATGTTCCCGACAAGCGCAGCATCACGGTCGCGGATGCGGTTGGCGCCTTTCTGAGCGATTTCGAAGAATTAGTGAAGGCAGGCAAGCGCGGCCGCATTACGCTGAAAGGGTACGAGTCGCAGCTCAGACTGCACCTGCTTCCCTTCGATATCGCGGGCCTCAAGATTTCGAGGCTCAGCGGTCCTGACTGCGTCGCTTATGCACGGGAACTGGAAAGTCAACGGAGTGACGACCAGGCGCGGCGGGTGTTCTCGACGTTCCGTATGGTGATCGACTACGCTTGGGGGCAAGGTTGGATCGGCAGCAACCCGGCGCGCGCCGTCGTTGTGCGCACGGCGCCCGATTGGGAGGCGGATAAAGAGCCTTTGGATATCCCTCCCCTCGATGATTTGAAGGCGGTTCTGAAGGCCGCGCGGACCTACGACCAAACCGGCCGCGCCGAAGCGTTTGTCAGTGTGCTGTTGTTCCAGGCGCTCCGGAGCAGCGAGCTCAGGGCACTCGGCAAGCAGCATGTCATTCTTAAGGGGCCGTCTCCGGAACTTCTAATACGGCGCAAGGCCGATCGGTGGAGCCAGCTTCAACGGGTCAAGACCAAGAGCAGCGTGCGGAATGTTCCCCTTGGTCCGCATACCGTGAAGGCGCTGCGCCGTTGGATGCTGGCCTGTCCGCCGAGCGATGACGATCTTCTCTTCGCGAACGGCGCCGGGAAAGCCGAGAGCTACGCGAACTACTACAATCGGCTTTGGCTCCCACTTCTAGTGGCTGCCGGCATCATCAAGGAAGGCGAAACGCCTCCCTTCGGCATGCACAGTTTGCGGCACGCCGGAATTTCGCTCTGGATCAAGAACGGCGCCACGCCGAAACAGGTGCAGACTTGGGCGGGCCATGCCAGCATCCAGACGACGTGGGATATCTATGGCCATCTCTGGCGCGAGTTCCAGGATGAACAGTCGGCAGCCCGCGCCGCCGAGCAAATCCTTCTCTCCTGAATCACCCTGAATTTGACATGCGGAACGGCGCTGTGTTGCGGAACATAGCAAGCACAAATGGTCGTTCGCATGTCAAACGCATGTCAAACGGAGAATCTGGAAAGTGTGCGAAGCGTTGAAAAATAAGGATTTTTCGTGACAGCGGATGAGAACACGATTTCAGATCTTCACAACAACAAAACCTCCGGCCTTGCAACCGGAGGTTTTGCGTGAAGTTGACGAAGCGGTACCCGCTAAGTCATTGTTTTTGGTAGCGGAGGAGGGACTCGAACCCCCGACACGTGGATTATGATTCCACTGCTCTAACCAGCTGAGCTACTCCGCCAAGTTGTATTCTCCATGCCCGTGAGCTCAGGATTATGATTCCGCTGCTCTAACCAGCTGAGCTACTCCGCCCCAAGACGCCGCGGCCGGCCTGCTGCCGGACCCCGCCAATATGGCGGCGGCGCCTCGACTGTCAAGC
>Ga0315550_1000076_pt1 | contig 57864 bp, 75 predicted proteins | sample SalMarSW160190MG_2_FD_203100 | JGI IMG/M metagenome (GOLD analysis project Ga0315550, IMG submission 203100) | Salt marsh sediment microbial communities from the Plum Island Ecosystem LTER, Massachusetts, United States - Salt Marsh Sediment SW1601-90 ...
TTAGGTGTTTCTTTTTTAGGGTCTTTGATTTGTTTTTCCATTTCTTTAAATTTTGGAATATTGCCAAAACTTCTAACTTTAATTACTGGAGAGCCATCTCCACTTGAAATATTTATACTTATTCCTCCTTTTCTTATTGAAGAATTTTTTGTTTCATTCATTTTTTTTATTTTATCTTTTCCTAATTCTCTGTCAAGCTCTTTGAACTGTTTATCCATTTCTTTTACTAATTTTTTAAAAACCGTGTTAAACCCAAAAGGGAGTTTTATTTCTCCCCTTCCAAACATGTTAAAGTCTTCTATATCTCTTTTTCCTAAGAAACCATAATCTCTTTCTTCTTTTTCTCTGTCAATCAGAGAAAAACCGCAGTGAGGGCAGTAAGAAAAATCCTTTTCTGTTTTTCCCCCACATCTCTTACAGATTTTTTTCCTGAACATAAAATTTTTGAGTAAATGGCATTTAAAAAGTTTTGGATATTCTCAACTTTCAGAACAATAATATTTTTATACTTTCAAATCATTTATTTTTATGGGACTTGAAGATTATTCAGATTTGCTAGTTGATTCTGATAGATTTCCTGATAGAATGCCTGTTGTAACAGAGATATTAGTAAGAAGGAGGTGCGGAACCTGCAATTTTTATGGTGCTTGCCAAGAGGCTGGTGTTCGGGAAAATTCTGATGCCTGTCAAATGTATGAGCCTGCCCGTACTGGGGATTAACTATAGAAAACTTTTTTAATAATAATTTCTTTATTTGGAAGAGAAATAAAATGTAAAAGAGGTAAAAAGTGAAACCAGAAGAGATTGCTAAAAAATATAGTATAGATTTGAAAAAACTTGAAAAAGAGCAGGAAAACTTAGCAAAGCAGCTTGAGATTAAGGACTCAATTGATTTTTCTCTAGTAGAAAAAGTAGCTGCTGTAGACAATGCTTTTTTTCAGAATAGGGTGATTTCTGCATGTATTGTTGTTAATACAAACATGGAGATTCTTGAGCAAGAGTATTTTTCAGATAAAATGAAATTTCCTTACATCTCTGGATTTAGAGCTTACAGAGAGCTGCCTTCGATGATACAGGCATTCAGTAAAATAGAAGAAAACCCTGATGTTGTTTTTGTTCCAGGGCACGGAATTTCACATCCAAGATTAGGAATGGCGAGTCATTTTGCAGTTTCAGCTTCTCTGCCAGTTATAGGAATAGCAAATTCTTTGTTAGTTGGAGAGGTTAAAGGAAAGGATATTATTTTTGAAGGTAAGAAAGTCGGCAAGATTTTAAAAAGCAAGCCAGGAAGCAAGCCAATGTATGTTAGTCCTGGGGATTTAATATCTGTAGAAACAGCATACGAGTTTGCAAAGAAATTTATAAAATTACCTCATAAACTTCCTGAACCTTTACATCTGGCTCACAAATATGCAAAAGAGATAAGAAAAGAAGCATTTGGTGGTTAAATAGACTTTACTAAAAATATCATAAAGAGCATATTTTAGAAAACAACAATCCTTATAAACAAAAGAGATAATGTAGTTATACAATTAAAAAAAGGTAAAATAGTACAGAGAAGATATTGCACCCATATTTAATATTAAAATGAAAAGAGGGAAAATTCCTTCTTACTTTGATTATGTTTAACTTTATAAAAAATAAACAAAAATTATTGGAAGAAATTCCAAACCGCATCAGTAATCACAAATAACTCAAAAAGTTATTTTAGTAATAAGAAAGATGACAAAGAACCAAGACAACAGTGAGAGATTTTATAGAAAAACAGCTACATCAAAAAACATAAAGAAACAATGCGGAAGACCTGAAATACCTGTAAAATTGCAAAATTTTATAGAAAAGATAAAAAGAAGGTGTTTTGGTTTAGAGGTAATTGTGGGGTTTTACCATTTTTAGAGCAGGGGGTTTTGAGTCCTGGTGTTGTTTTTTTAGCTTTCCCTGGACATTAGTTGCATTAGATTCTTTTTTCTCTGCCACCCCCTTTTTATCTGCCACACAAAGGGGTGCTTTTGAGTCTTAGTTTTTCTTATTCCTCCTTTACTAAGACTATGCCCCCTTTTATTTGTCTTACTTCCCTTGGCGAGGTGTTTTTGGGTTCTTAGTTTTTTGTTTTCCCTCTCCTCCCTAAGTCCCCTGCCCTCGCCGAGGCTTTTATTATTTTGCTCTTGATAAGCCTTTCTTAATAAGCAGAGGTGTGTTGGGTCTTGATGTTTCTTTCATTAAGGCCCCCCTCTGGCATATTTTATTTTATAATGTTCTTGTTTCTGTAATTCGCACGGGGTGTGGTTCTTAGTTTTTGGTTGGCTACCTCCACTAGGAATCATGCCTGGCGGAAGGGGGCTTTTGCTGTTGCTCACCCTCATAATTCTTCGGTTCGTTCCATGCTTCTGAGAGGCGTACTCCATAAGTTTTTTTAGTGTTATGAGGTTCTTAAATCCTTTTTAGGTGTGAGTTTTTGCAGTAAAGCCCCCTTTATTGCTTTGCTTTTTACTATTCTGTCTGTTCCTCAGTGGGATTTAGATTTCTGCTCACTTCCTCTGTAGAAATCTCCCTGCTGTTTGCTTAGGGGCTTTTGAGTCTTGGTAGTTGCACCCTCCTTCCGCCAAGACTCCCCTTTTTTAATATTAGGATTCACTATTGCAGGGTTTTCTAGGTTTTGATGCCTCCAAAAATATTTCTGTTCTTTCCTATAGTCAAGACCGCCCTGCATTTTTTTTTGCCAAAATATATATGCTGTAAAGTATATTTCAGAATATATATTTTAAAGTATATTTGTGGTAATTGAATAGAGAATATTTAAAAACATATTTTTATTCTCTGCATTATGGAAACTAAAAAATGGGTGGGAATTGCAGTTATATTTGTTGTTTTTACAATCTTTATTATTTTAGGATTTAGAATAGGGGCGTCTATTCCTCAGACTACTGAAGCATGTACTGAAATGGCTTGTCCGTGTGATTCTGATGGAGAGAGGCAGTGTAATACTTGCAGTGTTAGAAAACATGTATTTCTTTCAGGTGTCGTTAATGTTTATGATTATTGTTCTGCTAAAGAGATCATTACTTGTGAAAATGGAATTCAAACAGGAAAGAGAATAGAGGTTAATAGAGAAACCTGTAATTATGGAACAAGCTTTTTTGAATTTACAGTAGAGTACTAGTTTTTTAAAGATTTATTAAACAAAAAGTTTAAAAGTAACTAGTACTCAATGATATATATGAGATTTAAAATTAAAAAGCAAAATATGGTTGTTATTGGTGTAATTGTTGTTATAGCAATAGTTCTTGTAGTTTTGTTTTCTGGGGAATCTGGAGAAAAAGAAACGCGAGATATCCCACAGGGTAATATTCCAAAAGTAACTGGGGGAGAATCAGCCACTTCTGAAGAACAGAAATATGCAGAATTCGAAGCAGAACTTACTTGCGAGCTTTTAGGAGCAACAGATGCTGAAGGTGTTGTTAGCACTATGCAAAAAACAATATCTCTTATGGAAGAATACAGTTATGATGATAAAGAATATAACAGATTAAAAGCAAAATATGGAGATGATGAAAGCTTTAAAGCTCTTATAGTTTCAGAAATGAAAAAAAGGTGTCCAGAATTAGTAGACCAAGTAAACCCATAATTTTTTATTAAATTTATTGTGATTAATGAAGATACAATAAAAAATTTGAAGAAGAAAGAATAACCTTAATCACTCCAAACATTCATTTCTGATTTTCCTTTTGTTGTCTGGATAACAGGAAATTCCCTCATAACATAACGCATTGCCTCTAAAAGTTCTTTTGTCTTCCAGGATTTGATTTCTAAAATATAATAATTTTTACCTTTCATTATTTTATCCACAGAAAAAAGCAGTATCTTATTTTTAGCAAGGGTTCTTTTAAATGTTATTTTTTGCGGGGAGCTCTTTAAACATGATTTTAAAATTCTCTTAATCTTTAGATTATCAATTTCCTTAATTGTGTTTGGAATTTCTTTTTTAATCATAAAATAAAATTTTTCTTTTTTAATTGGAAAGTATCTATATTGACCAGGAGATTTTTTTTCTTTTTCTGACACTCGTGTGTAAACTATCTGAATAGTTTTTATTAATCCTTTTCCAGAGTTCCTGGTTCTTTTTCTTAATCTTACTTTTGGGATTCTTCCTGAATAAACTCTAAGCTTATTATCAAAATATTTATCATTGTATTCTAAAACATTTCCAAGCAACTTTAAATTAAAATCTTTGATAAGCTGGTTAAGAAGTTTTTTTGGATTTTCTTTTGTACTTATGAAAAATCTGGTTTCTAAAAAAGATTCTGACTCAAAACCTGCATTTTTCATGTTTATTTTGAAATTTAAATATTGTAGTTCTCTTATACCTACTTCTAATAAAGTAACAACAATAACAGCCAAAACAAAACTTATTGTAGCTAATATCCAAACTGGAATTGATGGATAAATTATTATTCCAGTGAACATAAAAATCACATACAAAGGGTCGTGTACTAGAACATCTTCTGATAAACTTGTCAAGCCTCTTTTTGTTGCATTTTTAAAATAATAGGATAATTTTTTTCTTTGTTTTTTAGGGGTTGTTTCGTAAATTTTTCTTGCTTCTAAAAAATGAGCTGGAAAAAATCCTATTTTTTCAATAACCGGACCTGCTATAGAAAGCAGAATTGGTATTGCTGTGAAAAAGCTTATAATTGCAGTTCCTATAACATTTATAAATAGTGCAATAAGTTCGTCTCTGCCAAATCTTCTACAAACCTGCCAAAAAGGATTTTGAGGAATTTCAATTGGTTCCTCTGCTAATTCTTTAGAAATAAGTTCTATCTGTTGAGACATATAATTTTAAGGAATTAGTATATAAAAAAGTTATGGGTTATAATTTAAATGCGCCAGCCGGGATTCGAACCCGGGTCACAGCCTGTTTCCTTTTTATCCTTCTATTTTAGGAAGGTTGATTGTGAAGGAAACCTAGGTTTCCTTACATTGGGAAGGCTGCATACTGCCACTATACTACTAGCGCATAAGAAGAATAGAAAAAGAGAATATTAATATTTTTACTTTCTTGCTGTTTTCCACATTAATTCAAAATATTTTCTGTAACCTTCTGAAATTTCTTTGTTTTTTATCACAATAGCAATAGGATTTTCTTTACTCCATAGGATTATGGCTACTTTGTCTCCGTATATATTTACTGCTAAAGGTGAAGTATATTTTTGAGGCAAGTAACGGATTTCAGAAAGCGGGATTTTTGACTTTTTTTCTGTTTTATTGAAAATTATTTTTGTTTTGATTTTATGCTCTTTTCTTCTTTTATCAAACCATTTAAAATAAAATTGAAGAATCTCGTAAGCTAAAGGTGAAGCTCCTAAGATAAGAATATCTTTTTTGGATTCTATCTGGTCTTCAAAAACTGTCTTCAGACCTTGTTTTCCTTTGTAAAAATTAGTTTCCTGTTTTTCTTTTGTTTTTTCATAATGCAGCATCATTTCAGGAAGCACATCATTTACTATGTTTTCTTTTTCTTTTAGTATTTCAAGCAATCTTTTTGGAGAAGCTGCTTCAAATAATCTCCTGTTATTTTTTAAAATATAGCCTATGAGTCCTTTTTTAATCAGCATTTCTGTTGTATCATAGACAGTCCTTCTGTGCAGTCCGGTTTTTCGGGAAATCTGCCCAGCTAAACTAGGGCCTAGTTCAAGCAGCGAACTATATACTAAGGACTCATTAGTAGTTAATCCTAGTTGTTTTAGAGTTTTTAAATCCATATTATTATATATTTTTTTTATTTTTAAACTTTTTGATGTGGTGGGGTTTATCACCTCATAAGTTTATTAGCGTTTTTTCTTTATAAATATAATGGTAAGGAAATCGTTTTTTAAAGAAGCTACAAAAGCTAAAATTGCAAAAAAGAATCTTGTGGGGATAGCTGAGCTTTCAGATATTGCTAAGCTTGGGAATGATGAATTTACAATTATAAATCCCTTGGTTCCAAGAGGTTTTGAATCTACAAGAAAATTTATGAAACACGGCAAAGAAGTAAAGCCTAAAAGATATTACAGTTTAGACCAGGCTTTAAATGATGGCAGGACTCCTGTACAATTGAGGGAACAGGCATTTGATAATTTAGAAGGATATGAGTGTTGTGGATACAGTTTTTTACCTATAGGAAGAGACAGAAGAAAGAGAAAGGTTTCTTTAAGTGATTGTTTGGAAGGAGCAAGAATTTATGCTTATTCAAATCAAGTCAGAGGAACTGAAATAAAAATAAAGCCTTATGCTGACTCTAAAAGGGTTAGAATGGATGGAGCTGAAATTGTTTGTAATGTTCCTTCAAGAACCAAGGGACAAGGAAGAATTAAGTTTAAATTAATTTCTGTTCCTGTTATTGATAGCAAGGAAAAACACATAGTTAGTTTAAATATAGGTTCAGACCACTCTTGTCCAGCAAAAAGATTCAATATAAGATATAGATATACAGATGATAAAGAAAGTTCAGGGATTGTTAATATTTGTGCTCATGAAATTGCAGCTTATTTGAAAGTTATAGATCACTACTGGAATGAAAAGAACATTATTCCATTACAAATGTGCCAGTTTGCAATTCCTAGCCAGGAAACTGTTGATTTTTATCTAAGATTAATGAATAATGTTTTAGTCAGGGATAATTCTTTACAAGGTAAGGATAAACTTAGGAAACCTGACAGAGGAGACAGAGAAATAGTCTTGTGGAGCTGGGTTGATAATTTAGGGCATGACAGAACATTTTATTCTAAGAGAAGCAGAGATGGTGATATTGCAGGTTATAATTGGGGGTTTAGTTAGTTTTTTATATCCTTGATTTATAGCTTATTTATGGCAAATAAGTTTTATGTCACAACTGCTATAGATTATGTAAATGCAGAACCTCATATAGGTCATGCATATCAGAAAATTGTAGCAGATGCTTTAGCAAGATGGCATAAAATTAAAGGAGAAAAAGTTAGATTTTTAACAGGAACAGACGAATATGGTAAAAAAGTTCAAAGAACAGCAAAAAGTTCTGGGAAATCTCCTAAAAAATTTGTTGATGAAATCTCTGAAAAATTTAAGCAGGCTTGGAAGGTTTTGAATATAGATTATGATAGATTTATTAGAACAACAGATAAAGACCATCATAAAACTGTGAAAGAGATTGTTAAGAAGTGTAATAAAGCAGGAGATATATATAAAGGAAAATATGAAGGATATTATTGTGTTGAGTGTGAAAGATATTATACTGAAAAGGATTGTCCAGATTTAATTTGTTCTGTTCATAAAAAACCTCTTGAAAAATTAAAAGAAGAATCTTATTTTTTCAAACTAAGCAAGTATCAAAAATTTTTGCTTGATTTGTACAGGAATCATCCTGAATTTGTTCTTCCTGAGTCAAGAAGAAACGAAGTAATCAATAGGGTTAAAGAAGGATTAACTGATTTAAGTATTTCGAGAACAAGTTTTGATTGGGGAATAGACTTTCCTTTAGAAAAAGGCCATGTTGTTTATGTTTGGTTTGATGCTCTGATTAATTATGTTTCTGGGGCAGATGGATTCTGGCCAGCAGAGCTTCATTTATTAGGCAAAGATAATACCTGGTTTCATGCTGTTTATTGGCCTGCTATGTTAAAATCTGCAGGATATAAATTACCAAAAACTGTTTTTAATCATGGCTTTTTATCTTTTAATGGACAAAAGATATCTAAGTCTTTGGGAAATGTAATATCTCCAATAGCATTAGTTGAAAAATATGGCGCAGATAGTATTAGGTATTTTGTTTTAAGACATTTTCCTTTTGCTGCTGGAAATGATGGGGATTTTGATGAAAAAGCCTTGATAGAAAGACACAACAATGAGTTAGCTGATAAGCTTGGAAATCTAGTCAGCAGGGTTATAGCTTTAGCTGGGAAAAATGGCTTACAAAAAACAGATAACAAGCTTTTGAAAAAGCTTAAACTAAAAGAAATTGAAAAACTTATTGAGGGTTTTGAGTTAGATAAGGCATTAAATGAGATTTTTGCTTTTATTGATGTTTGCAATGAGTATGTTCAGAATAAAAAGCCCTGGGAGACTAAGGATAAAAAGGTTTTATATGAGCTTGTGGATAGTATTAAGGCAATTGCAATTTTACTTTATCCTTTTATTCCAGAGACAAGCGAAAAAATAGCAAAGCAGATTGGTTTTAAGGTAAAATTAGATGAGATTAGAAAACTAATTAAAGTTAAAAAAATTAAAAAAAGTGAGATTTTGTTTAAGAAAATAAAGTAAATAAATAAGGGAAAGTCTATGGCGGAAAAGAAGAAAAAAAATATCTTATTTCCTAGTTTTTGTGGTATGGTGTGTCCTAATTTTAGGAAAATGGGCGCAACTACTTTAAGGGTTGTAGCTAGTGCATTGGATACACAACTTGGAGTTTTAGAGGAATTACATACTTCAGCTGAAGAATTCAAAAAAAAATTTCCTAATGGTGTGAGGGTTAAAGGAGAAATACCCACTCTGTCTGGGGGAAGTCAAAAGTCCTATGAGTATAGGCTAGAAGCGTCAGCATTTATAAAAGAGAAAACAGGGATGGTGATTCCTGTTAGTTCAATTATTCCTTGTTCACTTTATCAGTCAGTTATAAATTATTGTATTAGAAAAGAATAAAAACCTAAAAATTTGAGTAATAAAATGACAATAGTTGAATTTTCAGACTGGGAGAAGTTGGATTTAAGAGCTGGGAAAATCTTAAAAGTTGAAGATATAGAAGGAGCAGATAAGCTTTATAAATTAGAGGTGGATATTGGAACTGAGAAGAGGACTCTGGCTGCTGGTTTGAAAGAGTTTTATAGAAAAGGAGAGCTTGAAGGCAAGAGGTGCGTGGTTTTTGTTAATCTTGCTCCCAGGACAATGAGAGGAATAACAAGTCAGGGAATGATTTTAGCTGCTGATGAAAATGGGAAACCTACTTTAATATCTCCGGAGAAGGATGTTAAGCTTGGAAGCAAGATAAGATAAACTTATAATATATTTTCTGTTAAAATAATGTTTATAAACAAGTTTTTCTATTTGGTTTTATGTGGTTTATACTTGGAAGAGATTATTTATGGAGAACAAAACATTTTCAAGGATGGATTAACAATGAGCAAGTAATGCAGCTTTCTGATGAATTACTTGGCGCTATACTTCGTGCTGAGAATCCTCCTAAAGAGCTTCCAGAAGAGAAATATAAAAGAGGAGGATTGGATTTCGTTGTGAGTGTTAGAAATATTGTGCAGGATCTTGAATTAAAGCTAAAGAGAAATTGGCTTTATAAAACATCTAATCTTCATATTGGAGTAAGAGGTTATAGACAACCTATTGACAACAGAGAAATACTTGATGAATTAGATAGAAATTTTAATTATTCTAAGCTCATTGAGATTGCAAATAGGCCTCATGGAAGACAGTGTAAAAAATAATTATATTTTTAAATTAATAATTCTTTAAAATTTAGTGGGCTTGTGGTCTAGTGGTTATGACACTTCCTTCACGAATCAGAACCTAGGTTCCGATACCTCCTAGGAAAATTGAGAATGGAAGAGATCCGAGGTTCGATTCCTCGCAGGCCCACTTTATTTGCAAAAATATATAAATTTAGAATACATAGTAATTTGGTGATTTAATATGACAAGTTATGAAGAATATGCAAAGGCTTTTGAAGATTCAGACCGAGAAGCGCAGGAAAAGAGAGATAGAGCTCTTATTGCTGAAACACGAGACCTTAGTCGACATGTTGGGCCTGGTTTGTGGCCTGAAACAAGACAAAGACTTGAAGACACATCACGAGGAGAAAACCCTAAGGCAAGTTCGATAGCTCGTACAGCTTTAGATCACCAACAGGAGCATGATTATCACCCTGCACCTTTTGAGCCGTTGAATTGGGATGAGGATAGTGGATATAAACCAGGCGAAAGCGACTAATTAGAAAAGGTTACCTTTAGGATATATTAGTTTACACCGACGAAATCGCAGGTTCGATTCCTGCTGGGACCATATTAATATAATTAACTTTATCACAATAATGGTTAAATATGGATATTTGATAATATATTCATAAGATGCCTAAATTAAAAAAAGCAGAGTTTGAAGAAAGATATAGATTTAGAGAGCCACGTGAACAAGGCTTAGTTACTTGTGTTACTTGTAATAATATGGCTGGAGGAGTGACTACTGAAGAATGTCCTGCTTATTGTGAACATCCCGAAAGATTTAGGAAAGTAAAAATTGCAGAATATTGGGAAGGTTTTTGGGGTGAAAAAGGGACGAGCCATAATATTGCTTCTAAAAGAGTTTGTGATGGTTATCAAAGTAAGCCATTACCTGCTGATGTAGTTCCAATTACTTTCAAAGAAGGGGAAGGGGCAGTTTTGAATACTCAATTTGCTGATTGCCTTCATGTAGATTCAAATTGTCCTTATGTTATAGAAGAGCAAAGACTTTCAAAAACAGGAGAAAAAGCTAAATATAATCGAACTGGAGAAGTTAGAATTGTTGATATAACAGAAACAGTACCTGGCGAGTCTCATAATGATGCATGTGATATGCCTTGTTGTGAATCAAAATTACAATTTCAAATTTGGAACCCTAATACTTATAGAAATCGTGTAGGAATACATCCAAATGCAAGCGACCCAAGATATTTTGTAAGAAATGCTATAACAAGGCATGGTAACACATCAAACATGACTTATGAAGAAGCAGAACAGTTTTTTGATTTAACTCAAGTTGTTGCTGGAAAGAAAGATATATTTCAGAAAATTTCTGCAGTTAGTGACCATATACATAAACATGCTAATGCCTTAGGTTCAAGACCTCTTTCAGAAGCAACTAATCCTATTTGGTTATGGGGAATTTTTCATTTATTTAACCAATCCTCTGTTGGAGAAAATGGGGGTGCAGATGTTTGGGTATATGATGAAAGATTATTTGATAGCAGAAAAGGGCTGGATATGCCCTTAGCAACTATGGAAAAAATTCCAGAAGGAATAATTCCTTGTATGGACACCAAAGGAGTTTTCAGAAATGTAAAAAGGGCTGATTTTTCCCAAAGAATAGGAGAGAGGTATTATCTTTCAGGTATATTAAAACCACTTGAAGATAGAGTCTTGCTTGAAAAAGGGTTAAGCCACTTTATAGACATAAGGGAAGTTTCTTATAAAGCTCATGAACATATGTGGGGAGAATCAGGCATAGGTTTTACTGGTTTGGCAAGTTTTCATGAACAATAATTAATTTTTATCAAAGATTTTAAAAACTATCAATCCTTAATCTATTAAGTCCAAAGTCAATATTAAATAAAAAGCAAAAAATAATAAAATAAGCTTTTTATTAATATATTTTACACCGTGCACTCACCAGTCCGATTCTGGTATAGCCCATATTTAAAATACTCTAAAAATTAACAGAGCTCAATAAAAGTATTGATTGCGTTTACACCAAGTAATTGCTTTAAAGTCTTAATCTGTTCAGGAACCTTGAGAAGGCTGTTTGTTTTTCTATTCCTAGCATTTTTCTTGCTATCTCCTGATAAGCTCTGCTTGCTCTGCTTCTTGGGTGTGTGTTTATTATGGGCTTTTTCAAAATCAGGGCTTTTTGCATGTTTTTATCTTCTGGAACTATTCCTAGTAAGGGCAGTTCTAGCATATCCATAATATTCTCAAGAGGCATTTCTGTTTTTCTTCCTTTAAATCTTGTGATTATAAAACCCTTAACATTTTTGTTTAATTGTTCAGCTAATTTCAGTGTTTTTAGGGCGTCTGTTACAGCAGGCATTTCTCCTTGCGTTATTAGTATTACTTCATCTGCAGCACTTATTGAAGCTTCTGTTTCTTTTCCTAAACCAGGAGGGGAATCAAGAATTATGTGCTCAGTAAAATTTTTTAACTTTCTGGTTACCTCTTGAATTTTTTCGTGTTTTATTCCTCTTAATTTTTCTAGTGAAAGGGAACTGGGAATAATTTTAAGGCCAGATTCATGTTTGTAAATAGCATCTAGTATTTCTGCATCATTTTTTAAGACATGATTTAAAGTTACAGGAACAATCGGAGCTCCGAGATGCAGCCCTATGTTGGGAGTAGAGAGGTTCGCATCAACTACTACAACCTCTTCTCCAAGAGAGTTTAAAGCTGCTCCGAGATTTATAGCAGAACTTGTTTTTCCTACACCTCCCTTGCCTGATACTACACTGTAAATTTTTGCCATCTTTTAGTGTCTTGTAAGATTATAAGTAACTTCTAACAAATTTTATAAAGTTTTCGACTAATTCAGAATATTCTTTTAGTTTTTCCATGTCTATTCTTACTTCTTTTTGATCTATGATAGTCAAGCAAACGTGTTTTCTAAATTCATTTTCCCTTTTTTTCCCTAATTCTGGTATTTTTTTAAAGAATTCATAAAGATTAAGAGTTTCTAAAACAACTGGTTCTTTTTTGAAAGCATCTTTTAAAGTTAAGACCCTCATTTTTGGGGCTATTGGAATAGCAGTTATAATCTTTTTTTTCTTAATTTTTTGGAGTAAGGCATCTATGCATAATTCTATCATGCTTTGCCATCTTTGTATGAGATTGAGCATAACATCGCAGGTTTTTGTATACTTCAGGCTAACATAAAGCAGGTGGTCTGCTGATGTTTTTTCTTTCATAATTCTTTCTAATGGCATTTTATCTCTCAAAAACCTCTTTTTTATAAATGAGGCAGAGCAAAAATTAGAAGGAAGAGGTTATATTTATACCTTTCTTTTCCTAAGGATAGAAATATATATTAGCTATTTTCTGCTTCTAATTATGGTTTCAGCTTTTCTTAATAAATCTTTAGCTGTTAGGATATAATCTTTCATTTTTTCTATTGTTACAGTATCTGTTTTAAGGGCATTTGTCATAATTACAACCCTATTGTTTCTTACAAATTCAAAAGGGCTTTTTTTGTGCTTTTCAGCAAGATTAAAGATTTCAATGATTTTTTCTGTTTGTTCTGTGGTTATGCCATATCTAGGAGCACATTTATTTTGAAATACCTGGAAATTAGCCTTAGCGTCTTTGTAAAGATTTATTCTTTTATAGAAATACTCGTATTGTAAAATTGCGTTTACTGTACTAAGTACAACTGTATAGGTCTCATTCAGTATTTTTAAGAGAAGCCTTTTTTCCTTTACAAGGGGATATGTCATGTATAACATATGGTCTGCTGTCTGCAAGAGAGATGCTGCTTTATCTAAATTTTCAATAAATTTCTCTGGCATTTTCCTTTAGTCACACATAGGAAGAAGTCAAGATTAATAAAATTATGGGTTTAGGGGCATATGTTTTAGCACAATAATATTTATAAAATAAGTAATTAATACAAATATTATGAAGTCTGAGTCAAGGGTAAAGCCTACAACACTATATCTAGTATCAGATATAAGTAGCGCCATACTGGCTTTTAAAGAGATTACTGATGAGACAGTAAAAACAATAACATTGAGCCTTGGAGAGAGTTCTCCACGTGGAGAATATGGTTATGGAATAGTAATGAATACGATAATGAGAATTAGTGATTTTTTTTCGCGTTTTAAAAAATATGAAATAGAGTATAATCTTGAAGTTGTGAAGAAATCCGAAAGGCATGGAGGATGGGGTTTTGCTATGATTTATCCCTACACTTGTTTTACTTTAAAAGAAGCAAGGAGAGTTGTTAGTGAAGTTAAGAGACATTATGCTAGAAGTAATTTAGATGTTAAAATAGTTGATAACATCTAATCATAGATAATGAAAATTTTATTCATTTAGTTCAAGAATTGTAGCAGCAATATCTCCGCTATTTTTCTCTAAAGTAAGGGCAACTTCTTCTTTATCCTTACCTGTTTTTTCCATTATTGTGGAGATATCTTTTTCAAGAGCCTTTTTATCCTCACTTTCTCCTGTTTCTTCTTTAATACTGCCAGAAATCTGGAAAGTTTCCTGTCCTTGCATTTCTACTTTAACTACTGAAGGTTCTTCTATGATTATTTTTCCATCTGATTTTTCTATAATAACACGTTCAGCATCTATATCTTCCTGTTTAATGCCAAGCTGTTTCATCATAGCTTGCATTTTTTTAGGATTAAGTCCAGGAATCATTTTATGCAGGTACAGGCAAGAAGATTTTTAATACAGTTACAAATATTATAACTAAAACTATGAAAATTATTACATGTTCTGGTTTTAGTTTAAATTTAGATTCATATTCCTCACCATATCTTACAAGTCCGCCAAAACCTGCTGGAACATTTATTTTATTCTGTGCCATAAGATTTAAAATAGGTATTGCTTTAAAAAGCTTATGTTAGAATGTTAGAGCAATATGATGCTGAAAAAGCAGAGGAAAAATGGGGGAAGTTTTGGGAGAAAGAGAAAATCTACAAATTTGATAGCAGGAGCAAAAAGAAGGTTTTTTCTATTGATACGCCCCCTCCGTATGCTTCTTCAGGGCATTTGCATGTAGGGCACGCCCTTCACTATACTCAATTTGAAATAATTGCAAGAATAATGAGATTACTTGGAAGAGAGGTATATTTCCCGCCAGGTTTTGATGATAATGGCTTGCCAACAGAAAAATATGTTGAAGAAAAGCTTGGGATTAATAAAGCTAAGACCAATAGAGCAGAATTCAGGAAACTCTGTTTAAAGGAATCAGAAAAAGTGGAGAAAGAGTATATTAACCGGGTTTTCAAGACACTCGGACATAGTTATGATTGGTCTTTATTGTATACAACAATTTCTCCAGAAGCTCAAAAAGTTGCTCAAACAGCTTTTTTAAAGTTGATTAAAAAAGGAGATTGTTACAGGGCAGAAGAACCTGTAATCTGGTGCCCTTATCATGAGACAGCTTTAGCACAAGCAGAAGTTGAGGATTTAGCAAGGAATACTAAATTAAATTACATTGACTTTGATTCAGAAGATGGAGAAAAAATTACAATTGCTACAACAAGACCAGAGTTTCTTCCAGCTTGTGTGGGTGTTTTTGTCCATCCGCAAGATAAAAAACGTAAGCATTTGGTTGGAAAAAGTTTAATTGTTCCTTTATTTAAACATAAAGTCAAGGTTATGAAAGATGAAAAGGTTGATATGGATTTTGGCACTGGAATAGTAATGGTTTGCACTTTTGGCGATAATACTGATATTGAGTGGTGGAAAAAACATAACTTAGAGTTAAGAAACCTTCTAAATAAGAATGGAAGTCTGAATGATCTAGCTGGAAAATATAAGGGAATGAAAATAGAAAATGCAAAGCAAAAGATAATTGATGATTTAAGGAAAGAAGGTAGATTGAAAAAACAAGAACAGTTAGAACAAACAGTTGGAAGTTGTTGGAGGTGCAACAGTCCTGTTGAGTATATTGTTACAAAACAATGGTTCATTAGAACTTTGAAGTATAGGAAAGAGCTGATTAAGAGGGCAAGAGAAATAAATTGGAAGCCTGAATTTATGAGGAAGAGATTTGAGAATTGGACTGAAAATCTTGGTTGGGACTGGATTATATCCAGGCAGAGATATTATGGCGTGCCTATTCCAGTTTGGTATTGTGATTGTGGGGAAATTATTTTACCTTCTGAAAAAGAGCTGCCTCTGGACCCACTGGAATTAAAAAAAGAATGCGGAAAATGTAAAAAAGAGGCTAAGCCAGAACAAGATGTTTTTGATACATGGATGACTTCTTCTAATAGCCCTGAAGTTGCAGCAAGATGGTTAGAAAAGCCAGAACAATATAAAAAAATAGCTCCTTTTTCTTTGAGGCCGCAGTCACATGATATAATAAGAACATGGGCTTTTTACACAATTCTGAAAAGCCATCTTCTCTTTGCTAGGATTCCTTGGAAAGATGTGATGATAGGAACTTATGTTTTAGACTCCAAGGGGAAAGGCATGCATAAAAGTAAAGGGAATGTTGTGTGGGCTGATGAACTTATTGGGAAGTATAATGTAGATGCTTTTAGATATTGGGTTGCTTCTGCTTCTATTGGTGCAGACTTACCATTTAAAGAGCAAGAGTTGGCAGCTGGAAAAAGATTTTTAACGAAATTATGGAATGCATCTAAATTTGTTTTTATGAGTTTAAAAGATTATAAAGCTAGAAGAAGGAAATTAGTTCTGGAGAAAATTGACAGCTACATGCTACAGGAATTATCTGGATTAGTGGAAGAAGTAAAAAAATTATATGAAAACTATAATGTAGCAGAGGCTAGGAAAAAAACAGAAAACTTTTTTTGGCATGATTTTTGTGATAATTATCTAGAGATTATAAAAAATAGGGTTTATAATAAGAAGAAAGGAAGAGAATCTGCACAGTATGTTTTATACCAGAGTTTGCTTACAATTTTAAAACTAATGGCACCAATTACACCTTTTATAACAGAAGAAATTTATCAGGATTTTTTTAGAAAATTTGAAAAAGAAAAAAGCATACACCTAACTGAGTGGCCAAAATTTGAAAGAAAGCCGGATAAAGAAGCTGAGAAAATCGGCAGTTTGTTTATAGAAATCTTACAGAAAGTGAGAAAGGTTAAGGCAGATAAAAAAGTCTCGCTGAAGAAGGAAATTATTTTACATCTTGGGAAAAATGAATTAAAACGATTACAGCCTGCTATTGAAGATTTAAAAGCAGTTACAAACGCAGAGATTAAAGAAGGTAGTTTTAAGATAGAATTGGCTTAGAGAGCTCTTGTTTTATTTTTTTTATCCCTTGCTCTTTTTTCTTTTTTAAAAATTTCATTGATAAGTATTTTGTTATCTTTTCATTTTTTAAGAAGGTTATTCCAAGAAGGATTATGAGTATTCCTGGAATAATGGGCAAGAGCAAACTTGCAATTCCTATAATAATCAAGAACAGCCCAAATCCTTTTTTGAACATACCCCAAATACTGAGTTTTCTCTTTTTTTCCTTGGTTTTTTTCATATCCCAACTAAGAGAAAGTATTTTAAAAGCTTTGCTCTTTATTTTATTGCTATGGAAGAAGATAAGAGATATGAGTTAGAAGAATTTGTTGAAGAGCTTAGTGGCTACAAGGGAAGACATACGGAACTTGTTACTGTGTATGTTCCTCAGGGTTATAGTTTAATGAACATAGCAAAGCAGCTGGAACAGGAAAAATCAACTGCAATGAATATTAAGAGCAAGGTTACTCGTAAGAACGTTTTAGATGCATTAGAAAGATTAACAAGACACATAAAACTTATTAAAAAAACCCCTGAAAATGGAATAGCTTTATTTGCAGGAGATGTAAGCGAAGTGGAAGGACAGTCACAAATAGAGGTTTGGAGTATAGAGCCTCCCTTGCCGCTAAAAGCTAGATTATACAGATGTGACCAGCAATTTGTTTTAGACCCCCTTCGCGAAATGTTAGAGGTAGTAGAGGTTTATGGATTGGTTGTTGTTGAGATTAATGAAGCTACTATTGGATTACTCGAAGGAAAAAATATCAAAGTTTTGGAGCATATGACTTCTGGAGTTCCAGGAAAAACAGAAAAAGGCGGCCAGAGTGCTGCAAGGTATGCTAGAATAAGAGAAGGAATGAAAAAGGAATTTTACAGAAGGATTGCTGAAGCGGTGAAAAATAATTTTTTTGGCATGAAAAAACTAAAGGGAATTCTTATTGGGGGTCCAGGACCAACAAAAGAGGATTTTTTAAAAGAAGGACAGCTTGTCACTGCTTTAAAAGATAAGATTATTGCAGTTAAGGATATAGGGTATGCAGACCAGCATGGTTTGGACCTGTTGGTTGAGACAAGCTGGGATGTTTTAGCTGAACAAGAGATTACTAGAGAAAAAAAGATTCTTGAGGATTTCTTTACAAAACTAGCTAAACAACCAGAAAAAACTGTTTATGGTCTAGAGCAGGTAAATGAGGCATTGGATGTTGGGGCAGTTGAAGTTTTAATTTTAAGTAATAAAATTGGTAAAAGGAATATTAAAAGTTTAGAAGAAAAGGCAAAAAATATCTCTTCCACTATAAAATTAGTTTCAGAAGAAACAGAAGAAGGGCAACAGTTTAAAAACTTAGGAGGAGTCGGAGCTATTTTAAGGTTTGCTATAAATATTAAATAAAAGTATATAAACTTCATTTTTATAATAATCATATAAAAAGGGAACATGGGCGTCTTTTTTAGAAAAAAGAATAGTCTTGAAATTACTGTTATGGGTAAGTTGTCTCTAATCGGAGCCATTGTTGCATTATCTTTAGCTTTTGTTGATACAATATGGGCTGTTTATATTGATTTTTTTGTTAATAGTATTGTTTTAGTTGGTTTGATTTCTGCTTTTCTTACTCTTGTTTCATTTCTTTCTTTTTTTCTTATAATCCCTATAATTGAGAAATACAGCAAGTCAAAATTGTATTATGTTTCTTTAGTTCTTTTTGGGATAATTTATTTATTATTTGCTTTTACACAGAACTTACAAATGTTTATTTTTTTAGCAACCTTGGTCACAATTCTTTTAAGCCTAAGAATTATTTGTTATGGAATAATTTTAAGGGATAAATCTTCAGAAAGGCAATTATCGAGAAATGAAGGATTAAATTATACGTTTCTTAATCTGGCTTGGTTAGTAGGGCCTTTAATTGCAGGATATTTGTCTGAAAAATATAATTTTAGCCTTATTTTTATTCTTTCAGCAATTTTCATTTTCATAGCACTTACTTTTTTTAAATTTTCAAAAATTAAGGATGCAAATATAAAGAAGAGAGTTGACAGAAATGTTTTTAGAAATTTCTTAGATTTTTTTAAGCGAAGAGACAGAGTATTGTCTTATATATTGAGCGGAGGGGTTAATTTATGGTGGATTCTAATCTATATTTATATGCCCCTTTATATAATGAGGAGTGGTTTGGGAATTAGGTGGGTAGGTTATTTTTTATTTGCAGTGCCAATCCCAATGGTTTTATTCCAGTATTATTTTTCAAAACGAGCTGGAAAAATAGGATTTAAGAGTCTATTTAAAATTGGCTTTTTCATTCCTTTTATTGCGGCCCTTATATGCTTTTTTCTAATAGATATCCATATTATTATGTTCATATTAGTTATAGCTAGTATAGGGTTTGCAATAGTTGAAGCAACAACTGAAGCTTATTTTTTTGATATTTTAAAGGGAAAGCAGGCATTAAGGTTTTATGGGCCGTATAATACTACGATTGATTTAAATCATTTTATAGGTAATATGTGCACATCACTAGTTTTAATTTTTCTTCCTTTTAATTTCATTTTTCTTTTATATGGCTTTTTTATGTTACTAATGTTTCTGGTTTCTTTTAAGGTGAAGAATATTGTGGAGAAGAGAAGAGACGGCAGATTAAATTGAAATGGAAAGATTTATAAGAAAAATCCCTTTTTTCTTGTTATGGAATTAACTTCAAAAAGCCAAGATGAGGTAGATAATGCTGAAGAGATTAAGAATCTTAAAAGAGTAGAGGCTGCCTTGTTTATTTCTGGCAGGTTTTTAAGTTTGCAGGAGCTTGTCACTCTTACAGATATAAATCCTATTCTTCTTAGGGAGCTAATTGAAAAATTGACTGAAAGTTACGGAGATGGGTCTGCTGTTGAGATTTTGAAAAGAGAAGAAAACTGGAAGATGGATGTTAGGCAGGAATATAAGGACATGGTCAATAGGTTAGCAACAGGAACAGCAGAGTTTTCAAAGGCTGAACAAGAAACCCTAGCAGTTATAGCTTACAAACAACCTGTTAAGCAGAGTATTATAGTAAAGATAAGGGGGAATAAGGCTTATGATCATATAAAGCATTTTATTGAGATTGGGTTGGTTAAGGGAAAAAGAGTAGGACATACAAAAGAGCTTACATTAAGTGAGGATTTTTATGATTATTTCAATATTAAGGATTCGGAAAAAGAGAAGCAGTAGAGTACAATAATCCTTAAATATGGTTTTATTGTTTTTTTCTATAGAAAAAGGGAAAAATGCCGATACTGCCTTATATTTATTTGGGATATATGTTTATTTCATTATATTTCTTAGCTATGTTTCTGTTAATTTATTTGAAAAACAGAAAGGAGATTTTTAATTATCCCAAAGCTAAGAAAAATTACTCTGTTAGTTTTCTTGTTCCTGCTTATAATGAAAGTAAGACAATAGGAGATACCTTGAAGCATGTTTTTAATATTGATTATAATATCTTAGAGGTAATTGTTGTCAATGACAAGAGTTCAGATAATACTTTAGAAGTTGCCAAAAAATTAGAAAGCCTGTATCCTAATTTAAAGGTAATAAATAATAAGGAGAATCTTGGGAAAGCAGGAAGTTTGAACAAAGCCTTGAAGATTGCAAAAGGTGAACTTGTCATAGTGGTTGATGCTGATTCTTATCCTGCTAGGGATTCTATTAGAAAGATGGTTGGTTTTTTCAATAATGAAAAAGTCGGGGCAGTTACTTGCCCTGTTATTGCAAGAAATACAAATAAATTTATTGAAAAATTACAGGCAATTGAGTATAAGATGATTGGATTAACAAGAAAGCTTTTGGATTATGTTGATGCAATTTATGTTACCCCTGGCCCTCTTGCTGTTTATAGAAGAGAGGCATTGTGTGAAATTGGTGGATTTGATGAAAAAAATATGACAGAAGATATTGAGGTTACCTGGCATTTAACTTATTCAGGGTGGCAGAGAAGAATGTGTTTGCCAACAGGGGTTTCCAGTACAGTTCCTAATAGATTTATGGCGTGGTTTAGGCAAAGAAGAAGGTGGAATGTTGGAGGGTTACAATGCATTAATAAATACAAAAAATCATTATTTGATTCTAAGAAAGGTATGTTAGGATTTTTTATCATTCCTTTTTTTGTATTGAGCACTTTTTTAGGATTATTAGGATTAAGTATTTTTTTCTATCTTGTTACAAGAAGGTTGATATCTAATTTTTTAAGAACAAGATATTCCATAATAGCAGAAACTCCTTTACTGACTTTAGAAGATTTTTATGTCACTCCTACAATTTTAAATTATTTAGGTGTTGCTTTATTTGTTTTAGGCTTAATTTTTCTTTTCCTTGTTTTTGCAATACTAAAAGAAAAGATTTTGAAAAAAGAGAATATTTTAAATATACCTTTTTATATGATTGTCTACATTGCATTTTACCCGTTTATAATGTTAACTGCAATAGTGCATGCAATAAGAGGGAAGAGGGTCTGGAGATAATGGAACCGAAAATTATAAGGGCAGAGGATTTGAAAGAGAATGACCATGGGCATACAAAAACCACTACTGTTTTAGAAATTGAGGGATTAAAATTTAGTATAGCTAAAGTTAGAAAAATTGGTAATGATATAAAGTTAGGTTACGACTCTGAGAGTGATGTAGCCTATTATGTTTTAGAAGGTGAAGGGGAGTGCATTATTAATGGCAAAAAATATCATCTTAAGAAAGGAGACTGTGTTTTTTATCCAAGAAGAACTAAATATAAGCACTTAAAAGGGCTTACTCTTTTGGCAATAGCGTGTCCTCCCTTTGATAGAAATAAAAGGATATATGTAGAAAAAAATGTTTAAATCACAAAAAAATGTGTTTTGGGAAGCTTTAGTAGTCACAGTTTTCATATTTGGTATAGGGGTTTTTATAGGAGTTATTTTAGAAAACTGGAGGACAAGCAGAATAGATGAGTTATATCAGAAATCTGAAATAGAGCTATTAGATATCAGAACCCAGGCTGAGATATACTCTTTAGGGGTTTTTGACTGCAAGGTGGCTATACAGGAAAATTTGGAGTTTGCAGATAGAATTTATGAAGAGGCAAAAGTTCTGAGCAGATATGAGGGGGCAAGCAGACTGACTGATAGTCTGGACATGCAACATAAAAGATATGATATCCTTAGAGCATTATTGTGGGTCAATTCTATAAAAATCAAGAAGAGATGTAATGAGGATTATCATAATCTGGTTTATATTTATAATTATAATGATCCCAGCATTGATAAAAAAGCTCAACAAGGGGTTTTTTCCAGAATCCTGTCAGAATTAAAGCAGAGTAAAGGAAGCGAAATAATGCTTATTCCTATGGCAGGGGATAATGATATCTCTTCTATTAGTATACTAATGGCTAAATATAACATAACAGAAGAGGAACTTCCTGTCATTCTAATAGATGAAAAAACAAAGGTTACTGAATTGCAGACTGTTGAAGATATTGAGAAATTAATTAAGTAGAAACGTTATTTTTTATCACAGTAATCAATAAAAACCTATTTCTCTTTTTTTGTGCATGGATCAATGTTTTAGGTGTGAAAAAGATGGGAAAGAGGTTAGACTTCTTGATGCTATTTATGAAAATGATATGGTAAAAGTGTGTGAGAGATGTGCTGTAGTTGAGAGCGTCCCCATAATAAGAAAACCCTCTACCTCTCAGCTAAAAGAAGCTGAACGTTCGTATACTGTTTATCAAAGATTAAAAAAAATAACCGGAGGAGAGCAAAAAGAAAAGGGTAGTGAGAGCATTTTAGACCAGATTAGAAAGCTAGATGAAAATCCAGAATTAGAACTTCCGGAGAAAAAGCCCTTTAATTTAGTAGATAATTTTCATTGGGAGGTTACAAGGGCAAGAAGAAATAAAGGTTTAAGTCCGAGACAGCTTGGGTGGGCTTTAGGAGAAAGCGAAACTGCTATTAAAATGATAGAAAAAGCTGAATTGCCAGAAGAACACGAAAAGTTAATAAGAAAATTAGAGCAATTTTTCCAGATTAAGTTAAGAGAGAGGACAGAAGAAGAAATAATCGAAGAAAATAGGAAAAAAGAAGAAAAAGCCAAGGAAAAGTTCAAAGTTCCAAGAGCAGAAAAAGAGCCAGATTTTGAAGAAGTTCCAATTAAGCCTGTGCTGGATGAAGAAGACATAGAAGAGACAGCAGAGCAGGATTTTGTGATAACTGAATTAAAGGAGATTGAGGAAGAAGAAGATAAGAGTCCTGTACAGATATTAAGCTTTAAACCAGAAATAATGGATGAAATAACTATCTCTGATTTAAAGGAGATAAAAGAAGAAAAAGAGAAAGCAGAGAGGCTTGCAGAAGCAGAAGAGGAAAGAAAGAGGGCTATGCATGCAGCGAATCTTCTTAAAGAAACAGCAAATGAAGAAAGAAGAAAGAAAGAATTAAGAGAGCAAATAGCAAGTGAGATGAAAGATATTGCTTTGGGAAAACCAAAACCAGAAACAATAGAGGAAAAAAGGAAGATGCTTGATAGGGCTATGAAAAAAGTAACAAAAGAAGAGATTCCAGAGAAAACTCCCACTCTTGCAGAATTAGCAGACAGAAAATCAGGGGCATCAGTAAGTTTAGGAAGAGAGAAAGATAGAGTTCCTACTATTTCAGATTTAGTAGAAAAAAGAAAAGAGGAGAAAGCAGAAGAAATGACAGGGGATGAGATTGAGATACTAGAAGAGCATGATAGCTAAAAGGTTTAAAAAGATTAGTGAGAAATTGTAAAGATGAGGCAAATACTTTATCATAGTACAAATGATGTTTTTAAAAAAGTTAATTTTGAGACAGCTTTATTGAATGGTATGGCTCCAGATTATGGGCTGTATATGGTTTGTAGGAAAGATATCCCAAAACTTTCTGCTTCTCAGATTGGTGATATGAAGGGAAATTATTATCCTGAGATTGCTTCTCGAGTTTTGAGTCCTTATCTTAGTTCAGAAATACCTGAGAAAGAGCTAAAGCCCTTAATAGAACAGGGTTATAATACTTTTGACATTCCTACTATTGCTCAGCATGTAACTGGTAGAACCTACATTTTATGGTTGACTAATGGACCAACTTATTCATTTAAAGATTATGCAGCCAGGTTTTTTGGAAGAGTTTTAAATTATTTTTTAGAAAAAAGAAATAAAAGAAAGGCAGTTATTGTTGCAACTAGCGGAGATACTGGTGGGGCTGTAGCAGATGCGTTACATGGTTTAGAGAGTGTAGACAATCTTGTGTTTTTTCCTAAAGGTGAGATTAGTGAGAGACAGAGAAGGCAGATGACTACTTTAAAAGATAATATTTATGCTTTTGAAGTTAATGGTGATTTTGATGCATGCCAAGCATTAGCTAAAAATCTTTTAGGAGATAAACAGTTTGCAGAAGGTGTTTTTGGAGATAAAGAAAGGTTTACTTCTGCAAATTCTATAAGTATAGGAAGATTGCTTCCCCAGTCTGTTTTTCCTTTTTTTGCATATTCAAGAATAGCTAAGAATGGCGAAAAGATGACAGTAAGTATTCCGTCTGGTAATTTTGGTAATCTTGTGGGCACGGTTCTTGCAAGAGAAATGGGGCTTCCTATAGAAAAAATTATTGTTGCTCTTAATCCGAATAAACCTTTTTTAGATTTTCTTGAAACAGGAGAGTATAAAGTTTCTGAATCTATTAAAACTCCTTCTTCTGCTATGAGAGTTTCACATCCAAGTAATTTAGTCAGATTAATTGATCTTTATGGGGGGCATATGTTTGATAAAAGAGATGAGGAAGGAAAAGTTATTCAGCAAGGAGTTATTGATAAGATGCCTGATTTAGATGCTATGAGAAAAGATTTTTTTGCTTTTAGTGTTTCTAATAAACAACATTATCAGACAATGAAGAGAGTTTTTGAAAATCATGGAATTACTATTGACCCTCATACTTCTGTTGGTTGGCTAGCATTAGAATCATATTTAAAAGGAAAACATGATAAGCCAGCTGTAGTTTATGCAACAGCTGACCCTGGTAAATTTCCTAAAGATGTTAAAAAAGCTATTGGAGGAAAGCCCAGAATTCCCTCAAGAATTTCAGAACAGAAATCCCTGACAGAAAGAGTTTATACTATAGATAGTACTTTAGATAGTGTTGATAATAAGTTAAAACTTAGTGATGCGCAGGTAGAAGAAGCTAAGGAAAAGATTAGTGAGATTTTTTCTTAATTCCAATGCATAATTTTAAAAATACCATTTTTCTATGCTTTGTATGGAAATTAAGATTCTTAAGGATGAGAAGCAGGAATTAAAAGTGCAAGTAGGTAATCTTACATTAGTTGAGATTTTAAGGGTTTATTTGAATGAAGATTCTGATGTGAAATTTGTTGCCTGGAGAAGGGAGCATCCAAGTAAGGACCCTATTTTGCATATAAAAAGCCAGGGAAAGACTGCTAAAGAGGCATTACAGGGTGCAATAAGTAAGATAGAGAAAGCTACAAGCAAGGTTCTTAATGAGTTTAAAAAAGCCAAATAGAGATAAGAAAATTTATTAATCTTGTTTCTTTATTTAAATTATAAAAATGGATGAAATTAATTTTATTAAATTAGCTAAAGAAGCTATTGCAGCTGAGTTTAGTGGAAAGAAGATTAGGACTCCGGGTTATAAGGAGCTAAAGGAAAAAAGGGGGGTTTTTGTTACTCTCACAAGGAATGGCGAGTTAAGGGGGTGTATTGGTTTTCCTTATCCTTCTATGCCTTTGGGGAAGGCTATTATTTTAGCAGCTAAGTCAGCTGCTTTTGGAGACCCGAGATTTCCGCCCCTATCTGAAAAAGAGTTTATTGAAGTTAAGATAGAAATCTCAATTTTGTCTGTTCCAGAGCAAACTGAATCCAGATTAGAAAATATTAGAATAGGCAGGGATGGTTTAATGTGTGAGTATGAAGGGTTAGGGGGGCTGCTTCTTCCACAGGTAGCTGTTGAGCATAAACTAAATGAAGAGCAATTTTTAAGAGCTTTATGTGAAAAAGCAGGGCTTCCTCTTGACAGCTGGAAAGATTCTAAATTTAAATTATGGAAGTTTCAGGCTAAAATAATTAAAGAAGAAGAACTAGAAGGAAAATAATTATTTCTCAAACTTGCCTATTCTTTTCATATTACTGAATGGGAATGGACGTTTGTTAGTCATGAATGTTATATATTCAATATAATTGTATACTTCTGTATTCCAGTATTCGCAAAATTCAGCTATATCCCTGTTTCTCTTTCCTGAGAAGACTGTTATAAACCAATTGATTACAATCAAGGCAATTATTAGGTATTTCCATAATACAAGGATTATCCCAGTTATTATTAGGACTAAAATTCTAAACCACGCCTCTGTTTTCTCTTTGGATTCTTTTTTAGCTTTTTTGCTTTTCACCATGAAAAATATAATATTTTTACTATTTTTAAATCTATCTTTTGTTATAATAATCCTTATAATCTCTTTTTTCTTCTTGTTTTTATGGATGTTAAGAAAGAAAGGAAAATATCTGCTGGAAGTTATGAATTAAACAGATGGCTTTTTGGAGGTTATGAGAAGGATATTATAACTACTATTTACGGGCCTGCTGGAAGTGGCAAGACAAATTTTTGCCTTTTAGTAACAGTGAGCCAAGCAAAAAAAGGAAACAAGGTTATTTATGTGGATACAGAAGGAGGTTTTTCTATTGAAAGATTCAGGCAGTTGGCAGGAGGGGGTTATGAAGAGGTTTTGAATAATATTCTTCTTTTAAAACCAACAACATTCAAGGAGCAAGAGATTTCTTTTTATAAACTTCTTAAAGAAATAAAATCAAGCATAATAAATTTAATAATTGTAGATGGGATGGCTATGCTTTATAGATTAGAGTTGGCAGAGGCAAAAAGAGAGTCTGAAGCTAAGGTAAAAGAGATAAATTCTAAACTGGCTACACAAATGAGAATACTTGCTGAAATTTCAAGAAAAAAGCAAATTCCAGTGATTGTAACAAATCAGGTGTATAGTGAATTTCTAAGTGAAAAAGATTTTAAGGAAGGCAAGGAAAGAGGGGTTAGTATGGTTGGAGGAGATATTTTAAAATACTGGAGCAAGTGCATTATAGAGCTGCAGAATAACAGGGGAAAGAAAAAAGCAATATTGAGAAAACACAGAAGTCTTCCAGAGAAAGAACTTAACTTTGAGATAATTAATAAGGGGATTAGGAAAAGAGGCTGGATTTAATTGTATATTTTCAATCAAATAAAAACTTATAAATTCTTTTTACAGTTTTTTCAAATGAAGTTAGAGAAATTAAGATTTTTAAAAGGGGAGCAGGTTAGAGATATTGCTAAACAGTTTGAGACACCTGTTTTTGTTTATTCTAGAAAGCTTTTAGAGCAACAGGCAGATAAAGCTTTAGCTTTTCCAAATGCTTTTGGTCTGACAGTAAGATATGCTATGAAGGCTAATCCTAATTTAAATATTTTGAGGATATTTCATAATAAAGGGATAAAGATAGATGCTTCTTCTGAGTATGAGGTTGAGAGAGCTGCTCTTGCAGGAATTCCTCCTGAAAATATACTTCTGACTTCTCAGCAGTTTCCTGTAAATCTAGAATTTATTGTTGATAAAGCAGTGGAGTTTAACGCTTGTTCTTTATATCAGTTAGAACAATACGGAGAGAGGTTTCCTAATTCAAGTGTTTCAGTTAGAATAAATCCTGGCTTAGGTTCTGGAGGAACTGATATGACAAATACAGGAGGTCCTGCATCTAGTTTTGGTATCTGGCATGAGTATTTAAATGATGTTTTTTGTGTTGCTAAGAATTATGATTTAAACATAAAAAGGGTTCACACTCATATTGGGTCTGGTTCTGATCCTGAAATTTGGAAAAAAGTAGCTTTAATGAGTCTTAATATTGTTAAGAAGTTTATTAATAAAGGTCATAAAGTAAAAATTTTGAATTTAGGGGGTGGTTATAAAGTTGGGAGAATGGCTAATGAGAAATCAACTGATTTACAAGAGTGCGGAATGCCTGTTAAGCAGGCTTTTATTGCCTTTGCAGAACAAACTGAAAGACAATTAAGGTTAGAAGTAGAGCCTGGAACATTTTTAGTTGCAAATGCAGGAGCTTTAGTTAGTAAGGTTATTGATGTTGTTTCAACTGTTTATAAGGAAGGTGTTTTTGAGTATGATTTTGAGCATTCTAGGCATTTTATTAAAATAGATTCAGGAATGACAGAAATTACAAGGCCTTCTTTATATGGTGCCCAGCATCCAATTATTATAGTTCCTAAAACTAGTGAGGAAAGAGGAACAGAAAAGTACGTTGTTGTAGGACATTGTTGTGAATCTGGAGATCTTGTAAGTCCAAAATTAGATGAGCCCGGAACACTAAGTGAAAGATTGTTGTGTGAAGCTAAGATAGGAGATTTTCTTGTTATTGAGGGAAGTGGAGCTTATTGTTCTTCTATGAATGTTAAAGGGTATAATTCTTTTCCTGCTGCTGCAGAAGTTTTGATTGATACTGACAGAGAGGTTAGTTTAATAAAAAGAAGACAGACTATGGAGCATATGCTTCAGAATGAAGTTACTGTTGTTAAGAAGGAGTAGAGGGAATTTAAGGAATATAGATTAAGTTAGGGCTAGTTCCTGGTTCATTAATTGTTAGTTTTTTAGAATCTAATTTCTGTTTAGAGATATCAAACTCTTCATACTCTTCAAAACTAATTTTTTCATCTCTTAACACACTTTCTATTAAATATCTAGCCCTATTAGCAAGTATCATTCCATTAACTACTCTTACAAGCATTCCTCCATAACAAAATTCTCCGCAATGCCATTCTAAACCATATTTTCCTGGTAAATCTTCAAATCTTGTTATTTTTACTTTTTCACCAAATCCTGGAGGGTTTTTTAATCCTTCTATAAGCTCACATAATTTTTCATCAGATTCTCTTGTAACTATAAGTGAAAGTTTCATAAATTATCTTTGTTTTTTATATTTTTAAAGAAGTTTATTATTGGTTATATATAATATTTTACTCTTGTTGCAGGATATTTAATTTAAACTAGCTTGATATTTTCTTTTTGCTTTTTTTGCAAGAGGGAGTACTATTTTTGCAATTGGGCAAAAAACAACAGGAGACCATTTTGGTTTGCTTCCTGTTTTGTCAGAGGTTTTTGCAAAAAAAGGACTTATGATTTTTTCAAGTTTTTCTCCGCACTCTGTACAGTTGGGCATGTTTCTTGGGTTTTTAACTAAGTAAGTGTCTTCTATGTGATATTGCCCGCACGCAGCATTTCCGCAATACATATCAAATAAGGGCATTGTATTTTGTTTTAGAAAACAGGCTTTTTAAAGATTATTTTTTTTACTCTTTTTTGCTTTCGTTGGTTTCTTTGTTATTGTTATATTCTTTTCTAGTTATGCATTCTGGGTTAAAGCAGAATTTCCAGGGGCGTTTTCCTTTTCTTAGAGCTAAGAGGAGGGGGAAGTTACAGTGCTCACAGGTTTCATTTTTCCCTTCTTTATCTAAAACCGGCTTGATTAAACTGTTTGGGGGCAGGGAGTAGGTATTTCTACAGTCAGGATAAGCAGAACAAGCAACAAAATATCTCCTGCTTTTTCTGTTATATAGGATTCTTAAATTTCCTTTTCCACATTTTGGACAAGGAGTGAGGGTATTATCTTTTCTTTCCTGTTCTCTTATATGATTTACTGAAGCAACTAATTCCTTACCAATCTTTGCTTCGTTTTTCCTAAATTGTTTTTCTATTTTTTTCAAACTTCCTTTTGCCTCTTCAATAATCTTTTCTGATTTTTGTTTTAGCTCTTTTTTGCTGGTTTGTATAGACTCCATTTGTTTTTCAAAATCTCTTGTTAATTTTTGGTCAATAATAATTGGAGAGTGTCTTGTTAAACTATCAATTAGAGAGATGCCTAGTTTTGTAGCCTCTATGCTTCTTCCTTTTATATATCCCCTATCAAAGAGTGTTTCAACAATTGATGAACGGGTTGCCTTGGTTCCAAGATCTCTTTTTTCAAGCTCTCTTACTAATGAAGCAGGAGTATATCTTTTTGGTGGCTGGGTCATTTTTTCTTCAATTCTTATTTCCTTGATTTTTACCTTGCCATTTAAATCAGGAAGCTTTTTTTCCTGCATTTTAGCAGGATAAACATTCATCCATCCTTTGTCCTTAATTTGTAAACCTTTGGCTGTAAATTTTAAATTATTAACCATTACCTGTATTTTTTTAGTTTCCAGGGCAGCAGGTTCACAAAAACAACTTATAAATCTTTTGACAATTAATTCATAAAGCTTTTTTTCTTCTGCCTGTAAGTCTTTGTATTCTCCTGTTGGGTATATTGAAGGGTGTGCAGGATCTGATTTTTTCCCTTCTACTGGTTTGCTGTTTTTAGCATAATCCACAAGTTTTTTGTATTTTTTTAATAATTTTTTTAAGAGTTCTTTATACTGGATGCTTGGGGGAAGTTTTTGAGAAGATGTTCTGGGATAAGAAATCAAGCCGGCAAGATAAAGCTGCTGTGCTATTTGCAGAGTTCTAGAAGGGCTGAAATTATGAAACTTATAAGCTTCTGTCTGGAGAGTAGTTAGGTCAAAAGGCGCTGGAGGATTAACCTTCTCTTCTGTTTTTTTTGTTGTAGCTTCTGCTGTCTTTCCTTTTAATATTTTAAATTTAGCCAATTCAGTTTTTTTTGTTATATCTTTAGGGTATTTTACCTCAACCTTATGGCTGTTACTTACCAAAAGATAGACCTGCCAAAAAGGCTCTGGTTTGAAATTCTGTATAGATTTTTCTTTTTCCACAACTAAATGCAAAGAAGGGCCCTGGACTCTTCCGATTGAGAGAATCTTGAAACTTCCTGCTTTTTTTATTGCTTCCATTAATGCCCGGCTTAGGTTAATGCCATAAAGCCAGTCTAATTTATGGCGGGTTTCACCAGCATAAGCTTGCCCAAAGTTTATTTCTTTCATTACATTTTTGTAAGATTCTTTTAATTCAGAAGCTGTAAGGGTAGAGAATTTCATTCTTTTGGCGTTTTCTTTCTTAGCTATAAAACGCAGGATATTCCATCCAATTACCTCTCCTTCAACATCATAGTCACATGCTACAATAAAGGAATTAGCTTCTTTGCATAATTTTTGTAGAGTAGTATAGTATTTTTTACTCCAGTCTTTTTTTCTTACTTCATAATTTGGCTTCCATTCAATATCAAAGATAGGCCATCCTGAGGATTTTTCAGCTTGTTTTAATGAAAATAAATGACCTACTGCACATCCAACTAAGATTCTCTTCCCAGCTTTTTTAATTTCATAATAAGCTACACCACCTAAACTTCTCTTTTCAGCTTTTCCTAAAGCTGCTGCTATTTTTGCAGCTGCAGCTGGTTTTTCTGTGATAATTAGTTCTATTTTTTCTTTTGGCATTTTCTTTTTACTTTTTTAGGCTATTTAAGTTTATCCACTTCTTCCAACCTTTTGTTGGCATCTATTGAACTAAAAAAAATCTTCCAGAAAATCCTAGAGAGCCAGTCTATCCATTTTTTATCTTTTATGGTGTAGAATATAAAAATCTTTTTGTTTAGCTCGTATTTTCTTCCTGTAGGTTCTTTTATTTCTTTTAATCTTGAAATTTTATTATCAATCACTATGGCCCTTAGCGGCTGATATGCGTGTCTTATTTCTATATTTTGTTTTCTGTATTTAAAATTAAGAGAGAGCAATTTTTTAATGTTTTCTTTTCCAGCAAGGTCCACTCTGCAGAGTATCTTCATACTTATATTTTTCTTAACAAGATTTTCAAGAATCTTGAAAATATCAACTTCTTTATTTTTCAAATTAATAAATGATAAATTTCCTGAAAAAATTAAAAGCTGTTTTTTTACTGTTGAGAGGGCATTGGCAAATTCAGCCAGGTTTGTTGAGTCTTCCTCTTTGGCTATTTCTACACTTACTTTCTTGTTTTTGTCTTCTATATGCTGGAAAATGTCAAAAACAGAAAAATCTTCTTTTTTTCTTGCAGTCATTATTTCTTGCTCAAGTTTTTCCTGGAAAATAGAGTGGCTTATTTTTTCAATAGATGCCCAGTATACTATTTTCAGAGCGCCTCTTGTTCCTTCTCTAAAAACACGTGTTGAGAGTGTACCAAACTCTTTTTCTATTTCTCTGATATACCTATCAGCTGTTCTCCAGTTTTTTTTTAGGTGTTGGGCTATTTCTTGAATACTTCTTGGCTTTTCATACACAAAATTCTCTATTTTTCTTATTGTATCTGTATTTAGCATAATAACATAGAGATTCTGGGTTTTTAAAGATTATTGTTTTATACAACACTATTGACAAAACTTGTGCAGTAAAAGGTATATAGTTTACAAGTCCATATTAGTGTATAAAAATTAAAAGGAGGCTATTTTATGATTCAATTAGAGGATTTAGAGCCTGGAATCAGTGCAATTGCTAGAAGATATAGTCCAGATTTTCATGAGAGAGAGGATTTAGAGCAGATTGCAAGGCTTAAGATTTTTGAAGTTTTGGAGGAAAAACCTGATGTTCCTGCTAATTATTTGTATGTTTGTGTGGAAAATGCTTTTCGAAACTTGAGGAACAAGGAAAAGACTCAAAAAAGAGGAGGGGGCAAGAAGCCTTTGAGCATACATAAATATGAAGAAGATGAAGACAGTATAGGAGATCTTTTAATTGGCTCTTCGGATATAACCCCCTTAGAAAAAATAGAGTTTCTAAAAGAATTTTTAAGAAAGAATTTTGGCAGGACTTATCTTAAAAATATAAAAAAACATCATATGAGTTTTCCTAGGAAAATTATTAGAGGTTTAGTAGAAGAGGTTTGGAAATTTGATTTAGAGGAGATTCCAAAAAAAGTGAGTTATCAGTTGTTTGTGGATTCTAATATGGGAAATTTTTTGTGGCTTTTTTATAAAAATAGCCCAATGAAGGCAATACAAGATGCTTATCCAGACAGATTTTTTAAATGGGAGTTTAACAGGGTTCCAAATCATTTTTGGGATGGAAGAAAAGGGATTGAAAATTCATTAGAAGCAATAAAGTGGCTTGTTAAGAAGTATAATATTAATGGGGATGAAAAAAGGATGCCTGTCGGGCATAAAGAGTTTGAGGAGGAAGGATTAGGGAGAATGCTTTATCTTAATTTTTCTTGGTGTACTTTTCTTGCTTTAAAAGCTGTTTTTCCAAATCTTAAGAGATGGCAAATGCAGGCAGTTCCTAATGGGTTTTATGATTCAGAGAGCCAACAAAAAATAGCTTTAGAATCTCTTTTGCAGGATTTAGGAATGCCCAGTTTTTCTAGATTGAGTTCTGAGGAAATCTATGATTGCAATACCCGAAAAATAAGAAAAAGAGATTTTGAAAAAAAGAGGCTAAGAGGTTTATTAGCTAAGAATAATAATAGTGTTTATGATGTGTTTAATGCAATTTATCCTGGAAAAGTTTATCCGTGGTTTTTTTATGGTTGTCATAGGGACCTTGGCAATCCTAAAGAGATGGCTGCAAAAGCAATTAAATGGCTGTTTGAAGATTATTTAGGGATTCCTAAACAAGAAATTCCAAAATATGCTACAAATAGACTTTTTTGGAAAGCTGGTTTTTCAGGAATCTTGACAAGAAGAGATGTAGGACTTAATTCTTCTAATTATGCTGCAGTTAATCTTGCTTATCCTGGCGAGTTTTCAAGATATGAATTTGAAAGAGACAGGGAAATAAAAGAAATTGCCTTACCCCATGATTTCAGAGCAGGAAGTAAGGAGAGTAAATTATTGAGAATAAGGCATTCGGCTGCGTGATTATTAGTTTCTTTTGTGATATAAGTGTATGGCATATTTTATTACTATTGAGTCAGGGTTTGCTGTTCCACATACACTTCTGCAGAAGTGTGTATCGTTCATGAAATCAAGCACATTCAAGTTGTCTGCTCTAAGTCTGTATATTGGATTGATTGAAATCATCTCTGCTATCTTAGCTCCCTCCTTTTCCAGGTTCGTATCTTCAATTTTAAGATTGCAGTTTTCTAAATCACCCATTTTTCTTTATATTTCAAATTTCAATTATTTTGCCTTTTCTTCCAACGTTTATAACTTTTGTTTTCCCTATTTTTTCTTCTACACCTTCTAGTTCATGAATGTGTCCTGCAATGAATAAATCTGGCTTAAATTTTTCAATAGCTTTTCTTATTCCAGAAGAACCAGGGAATCCGGAAAGCTCTGATTTAGTTCCAGCAGGATGTATGTGTGTTACCATTATTTTCTTTTCCAAACTCTTTACTTTTTCAAAACTTTTTTTAAGTTTGTTAAAGGTCTTTTTTTCATCTACAAGCAAGGTTCCAGGATTTCCTGCTCCAAAAATTCCCACATTTTTGTACTTAACATAGTAATTGTCTAGATTTTTTATTCCATAGAACTTAGAGAGAAAAGAAGAAGTTTCGGGAGAGTCCCAGTTTCCAGGAACAAAAACAACTTTTTCTTTCCTGTCGATAAAGGGTTTGATTAGGTTTTCTGTTTCAACTAGTCCGGTAATGTCTCCGTTTAATATAACTAAATCAACTTTTTCTTTTTTTGCTTTTTCTGCCAGCTCTTTAGCTAGTTCTGCATCTCCGTGCAGGTCTCCAGCTGCAAGAATCTTTAGTCTCTTGCTTTTTTGCTTTTTCTTTTCCATAAAAATAAGTAGAAAAAAGAGATTATAAAGTTTCTGGATTAATATTAAGATATATGTTTTTTATGCAAATCTTCTATAGCTGTATCTATTTGTTTTTTATGTGATATAGCAAAATGATAGGCGTAAATATCTATATCTGGGGAGAAATAGTTTATATAATGTATGTGCGAAGTAGCTTCTCTGAATTTTTTTCTTAGTGTTTCTGAATCAATTCCATCAAACCTGTAATGCTTTATTTTACTTTGTCCTTTAACAAGTTTACTAATATCTCCATCAATTGGCCTTATATAAACATAAACTAAAGGAGTTGTTGCACGAGAAGGTTTTTTAGTAGCAGACAGGTCAATAAAAGAGCAATCCACTGAAGTTGCAATGTCCTCGACATTACGGTGTATTATTCTTTTAGGTCTTAGCTGAGTTTGGGTTTTAGGGTTTTCTATTCTTTCTATTAGTGGGGCTGCTTGTTTTTGTTCTGGCATTTTATTATATAGCCTTTATTATTTATAAATTTTACATAAAAAATCTTAAAACTAGGAACATGGATGTCCCTGCTGCCAATGGGATGATTAAATTATCATCTAATTCAATTCTTTGGATTTCTATTATAATAGATTCAAAAAGCATAGCTATGAAGCTTCCAGCTACTGCTAAAATTGGATGGACAAAAAACATAGCAAATAAAGAACTAATAATAAAACCTGCAATATTCCCTTCTATGTTTTTTCTTTTGTCAATAAAGGAGCGGGTTTTTCCAATATATTTTCCGAATAAATAAGATAAAGGGTCAGCAAATATTAAGATGATTATTGAAGCAAGAGCTATATCTCTTTCAAATAACTGTAATGCCAGAAGAGTTCCTGCAATTGCAAATAAAAACCCCCTTCCTGGAAGCTGATTTCTTCCTTTTACTTCAAACTTGTTCAGGAAAAAATAAGCTATTGGAATCTTGTATCTTAAGCTAAAAAGGCTGAATAGTGTGAAAATTATCAAAAATATAAAAATTATAAATGGGGTGATTATGTTGTGGATTAGGAGAAGAAGCGCAGCTGTTCCTATCATAATATGAAGAATTTTTCGTCCGAGTTCCTGTAGATTTTCTTCTTTGTTAACTTCCTTTTTTAAGTTCATTATGAGGCCTCTTTTTCCCCAGAAGAAATTAGATTATTTTTGGTATATAGTTAGAGATTTGCATTATTTTAAATTTTAAATTATTAAATAAATTATAGAGGGTGTATTGAGCATTTTTTAAAAAGCAAAAACAGGTTATGTATTCTTTTGTTTCAGGTTTTGAAACTCGTTTTTGTCTTATTAAGGGGCAGTAAGGAGGCATTTCCAAATCTCCTGCAGAGCATCTCAGTTCGCTTCCTGTAGAATTTACAATTTCCCTTAGTGTTTTTTTCATTTTTCCCTTGCTTTTATTTCCTTAAATCCAGTATATTTCCAAAGAGCTTTCGGTATTTTGATAGAGCCATCTGCCTGTTGATGGTTTTCCATTAGCGCGACCATTGTACGAGATGTTGCTAAAGCAGTGTTGTTTAATGTATGGAGGATATATCTTTCTCCTTTTTTATTTAATCCCTTGATATTAATGTTTCTTGCTTGGTAGTCTGTACAATTACTTAAACTTCCGACTTCTCCATAATTTTTTGTTGTCGGTCTGTAAGCTTCTAAATCTGAACTTCTATGTTTCCAATCTGCCAAATCTCCTGAGCAACACTCAAAAATTCTGTAAGGAATTTTTAATGCTTGATAGATTTCTTCTGCATTTTTTTGCAATTCATTATAAAGGTTTTCAGAGTCTTCTGGTTTACAAAAAATAAACTGTTCTACTTTGTTAAATTGATGGGTTCTCCATAATCCTTTTTCTTCTATTCCATGAGATCCTATTTCTTTTCTAAAACACATAGAATATGAAAAATATTTTTTTGGTAATTCTGATTCCCTAATAGTTTTTCCTGAATGCATTGCTAAAAGAGATTGTTCAGAAGTTCCTATTAAGTTTAAATCTTCTTCTTTGATTGAATAAACAGAATCTTCAATTGCTTCTTTATCCATAGAAGCATAAATTGCCTTTTCATTTAGCATTAATGGAGTTTCAATATATGTATACCCTTTTTTTCCCATAAAATCAAGGGCAAATTGAATTAAAGCCTGATTTAGTAAAGCTAATTCTTGTTTTAGATAATAAAAACCATTTCCAGAAACCTTTGCAGAAGCATTAAAATCAACTATTCCCAAGTTTTCAGATAATTCGACATGATTCTTTGGTTTAAATTTAAACTTAGGTATTTCCCCCCATTTTTTGGTTACTTTATTTTGGGTTTCATCTTTTCCTAAAGGAACTGATTTATGAATTATGTTTGGAATCTTGGACATGATTTCTTTAATTTTTCGTTCAAGTTTATCTGTTTTTTCTTCTATTTTCTTTATTTTATCTGGAATTTCTTTTGCCTTTTTTATTAAAGCTTTGATATCTTGTTTTTTCTTTTTGGCATTATTAATTTCTTTAGAAATTTTGTTTCTGTCATATCTTAATTTATCTGACTTAAATTTTAATTTTCTCCATTCTTCATCAAGTTTTAGAACATTATCTACAAGAGCCAGTTTTTCTTTTTGGAACTTCTTTTTAATGTTCTCTTTTATTAGATTAGGGTTTTCCCTAATAAGCTTTATATCTAGCATAAAAGAATTAGCGAGAGAGATTATTTAAAGCTTTTTCTTGCTTCTCAAAAGATTTATTAATTATAAAGTATATTTTGGGTTATGGAAGAACAAAAAATAATACGAAAAGCTCCTTTGGATATGCAGGAGATGTTAGATTCTGTGCTTTATTATAATTCAAGCTGTAGAAACAAAAAATTGCTGAGAAAGATTCTTTTTTCAATGATAATAATAGATAGAAAGTTTTTTGTTGATGCTAATCCTTATTTTGACGGCGCATTGCCCGTAGGAAGAGGCCAGACAATAAGTCAGCCATCTACTGTAGCAAGAATGTTATTGCTTGCTGAACTGGGAATAGGGGATGATGTTCTAGAAATCGGAGCAGGAAGCGGGTGGAGTGCTGCTCTTATATCTCTTTTAGTTTATCCAGGAAGTATTAAGAGTGTGGAAAGAATAGCTAGTTTAGTGAAAAAAGCACAAGGAAATTTAGCTAAACTTAAAGATTTTCTAAAGCAGAAATATCCACAAGACATAATAAAACTAGGAAATATAAACTTTTTAATTGAGGATATATTTTCTAAAGGCAGAAGCTGGAAGAAAAAATATGATAAAATCCTTATTACAGCAGGTATAAAGGATAAGAAAACAGAAAGAAAAGTAGAGGAACTGGCTAAAAGGTTATTAAAGAAAAACGGCGTATTAATCTGCCCTTATGTCTCAGGTCCTTTAGTTATTTATAAAAAGAAAGATAAACTTGAAAGAGAGGAAACAAGAGAGCATTATCTTTTTGTTCCTTTATTAGAGGGTGTGGAAGAGTGAATTTAGCTTTAAGCTTTATTACTCTAATCAAGCTAAACACTTCAGAACAGCTACAGCTCCGTCAAAGTACCAATCAACAACTTTCTGTCGATCTGAATGGCCTAAGGTTCTTCTAGCAAGACGTTTATAATAATAATTGCTGAGCAGCAAGAACCGTGCACGCATAATTTTTAAAACATCTTCAGAAACTACTTCAAAGTCAGGTCTTTTCCCAGTTGTTACAATCGCGTATCTCCCATCTCTCCAGTGTTGCACTTCTACAGGTTCAGGTATCCTAAATTCATAATCAAGGGCAGGATGCTCAACCACAGGTCTGAATCCTACACTTAAATCAACAAATTTTATGGCATTTGCAAGTGCAATATCACCTATAATCTCCCCGGCTAAACTATCATCTACAAACTTTTTTAATAAGCTGCTTGACTCTTTTTTTTCATCTCTAGTTTTGCCCATTCTGTTTATAAGCTTTGATAGTTTAAATTGTTTTTTGTGATTAAATATATATTTACCTGCAGTGAGAAGACATGCATCTTATTTTCCATATTTCAAAAACGTGCAACACCTGAAAATTTCACTACCGATTGGTTGAATTTTTTAATAGAAAGATTTATAAATGAACTCTATCCTGTAATATATAGTTTGTATTGGTATGGTTTTTATCATATATAAACAAAGACTAGGGATTAAGGGGCAATTTTAGGAAGAATTGTATAAGCTATAATAATTAAAATGAAAGATAATTTTGATATCTTTTTTAGGAGAAAGCCAGCTTTAATGTTGGTTGCTTTAAAAAAGTTGAGTAAGGCAAGATATGGAAGTATTTTAGCTAAAGAAGTTGATTGTACATACAGTCATGCTGTAAAGATTCTTCAGACTTTAGAAGTCCTGAACTTAGTAACTTTTGAGAAAAAAGGAAGAATCAAGCTTATAAAGTTGACAAAGAAAGGTCAAGATGTAGCAGAGCACATAGACACTATAAGAAGACTTTTAAGCTAATTTTTAGCTATCTAGATTTTACAACACTGATTTTTGGGCAGTATTTTTCTATAGGGCATTTGCTGCAAAATGGTGAAACTGGCTGGCAGATTGTCTTTCCAAATAATACGAAAATGGCATTAAACTCTTTCCAGTATTTTTTAGGAAGAATCTTAGAAAGAACAAGTTCTGTTTGTTCTGGTGTTTTTGTTTTAAGCCATCCAAGCCTGTTAGGCAGTCTGTGACAGTGGGTGTCAATTGGCAATACTGTCTGATTATAAGCAAAATTTAAAACTATATTGGCTGTTTTAGGGCCTATTCCTTTTATGTTTAATAATTCTTCTTTAGTATCTGGAACTTTTCCTTTATATTTTTTTAAAAGGACTTTAGAGACATGTTTTAGTGTGCGAGCTTTTTTCTTATAATGTCCAGAAGAATAGATTATTTTTTCAAGTTTTTTTATAGGAATACTAGCAATAGTTTCTGGGGTAGAGGCAATATTAAACAGCTTTTTACTTACTTTTTCTGTATTTTCATCTTTTGTTCTTAACGATAAGAGGCAGGAAATAAGGATTTTAAACGCATCTGGCTTTTTTCTCATTCTATTTAAGGTAGTTCTTTCTGTATAATTAAAATGCTTTGCCAGAGTCTGCATGATTTCATTTATATTTTTTTGATTTTTTATTTCTTCCATCTTCTATGTTTTTTACAAAATGAGCTAAACCCTCTATGTGGCTTATTTTTTGTTTTAGTAAAAACCCTCTAAGAGAGTTGTCTAATCTAACTCCTAATTCTGAGAGTTTTGATTTTAGCAAGAGATAGAGTTTCTTGCCTTTTTTATCAAAGTCAGTTAGAATACATACCTTATCTCGTCCGACTAAATTCTGAATTTGTTCAATTTTTTCAGGCAGAGATTTTCCTGTTTCATGTATTACAAAAATTTTTTGAAAGCCAAGTTGCTGTAAAGCATTCCTATCTTTTTTGCCTTCAACAATAATTAAATAATCTTTAGCTTTTTTAATTTGTTTTAAAAATTCTTGATTCATTTTAGAATTTCTTTTAATTTTTTTAATTCTTTCTCAGATAAAGGTTGTTTGTAAAGCTCATTTACAAGCCATAACCCGCTTTTTTTTATTTTTTCTTTTGGTGAAAATAAGCCAAACCAGTTTCCTGTTGGCCTACAATTTTTGCATAAGGAGATTGTAGAGATTATTTTGGATTCTATTTCAAGCCTTTTTTCTTTATCCTCAATAGGAAAAACAATGAAACTGAAGTTTTTTTGTATATATTCTGAAACTTGTTTTTCTGTTTGTCTTTGTTTTTCTAAATTGATAGAAGCAAGAAACCGGCTTTTTGCTTTTTTAGTTGTTAAGTCAAGTTCCCATTCTTTAAGAAAAGAATCTTTTCTTTTATTTAGCAGGGTTCTTCCGATATTTTTTCTAAATATGCTCCTGTCTTTGTTTTCATTTAAAAAATGCTGTTTAAGTCTTGAGGGTAGCTGGTCTTGTCCTGTATGGGTTCCTATACGAACAACCCGGTCCCCTCCATGCGCTTTTTCATCTTTTTCAAATAAAACATAGATTCCGTTTTTTGGGATATCCTTTTCATTAAAAGGAAATCTGTGTCTTTTCATGCTGTTAAATAAATTATGGAGCTCTTGACATTTTGTTTTTTCTGTATTCTCTTTTAAAAATTTTAATTGTTTGCCAATACCTAAACCTTTTAATGGAATTTTATAGTTTTTAATTTGAGGAATTAGGTATCTCCTGTATTTTTCTCCTGCAAGAAAAATTATTTCATCTTTTTCTAAGTCAGCTGTTTTTCTTAACTCTATTAGAATTTTATCTGCCCATAATTTTATCTCTTTATCAGAGAACTTATTAAGAGTTTCATTGTAGGGCTCTATTTCCTCATCTAGATTAAGCAGACCGTATTTTGCAGATAAAATAAAAATTTTATCTGGATTAAGAGAAAGGGCATATTTTAAGTTTAGTTTAAATAAAGAGCTAGAATAAAGCTTTTCTGCTCTAGCTTTATAGGGCAGTTTTTTACTTGCGCAAGAAACTAAAATAATTCTCATTTTTTATTTTCCCTTAAATGGACCCGAGGGGATTTGAACCCCCGACACCCGGATTTCCATGTATTATCAGTCTTGAACCTTTTTTTAGGAAGGTTAACTGTGAAGGAAACGTAATTTCCTTACATAAGAGTCCGGTGCTCTAACCAGACTGAGCTACGGATCCGTATTTTTATGAGGAAGAAGGGATTTAAAAATATAATGTATATTTTTAATTACAGATTTATTTTTATATTGTATCTCTGTTCAGTTTTTATGGATTTAGATGAAAAATTAAGGAATTTTCGTGAAGGGTTAAACCAGGGAAAGATTGATTGGGAGTTTATTTGTGGTGTTAATGCTTCTGAGATTGAGAAAAATGCTGCTATAGAGATATTAGTTGAGAGGGGGTTTATTAATCTTATTGATATGAAGGGAGTTCCTAAATCTAAATCAAATAATTGGGTTGTGAAAAATTCAGGGGGAAGGATAGTTAATCCGTGTTTTGGAGATAAAAGAGCTTATTTTCTAGGAGAGAAATATGCAAAAACTTATGTTAAACATCTTAAAAAATCAGGTCAAAAAGGCAGTTTTAGAGCAGAAGATTATTTTGGCACTTGGCCGTGGTCTCAGGGATGTTGAAAATATATTTTTAATTACAGATTTATTTTTATATTCTTTTTTGTTTATTAGTTATGGCTTTTGCAGAATTTTGGAATGGGTTGAATCAAGGAAAGATTGATTGGAAGTGGCTTTTGAGTGAAGATACGCCGATAGAAGAAAGAGGAGAGGGAATAGAAGCCTTAATTAAAAGAGGTTTTGTTATTATACCTAGTGAGAAGTCTGGCAAAAGGGCTACAGGTTTTTTTATTACTCGATTTAATACTAACTTAAGTCCGGTTTTTGAAGATAAGAAGCTGTATTTTACTAAAGAAAATTATGCTGATGATTATATAACTTATCTTTTGTCTTTGGATATTTATAAGTTAGATTGTAGGCGAGACTTTCATATTGGTAGAAGTGAATATTGTGTTCCTGAATAATGCTTTACTATTAGAAAATATATATTACATCATAATTTTATTTAAAAATTAGTAAATAATCTTGATTAGATATAAAATGACAAAGAAGGCAAGGGAAATACATATTGGGGTTTATACTGTAGATGACCCTCATATGATGAGATGTGATATAAGGGCTCAGATTAAGTATGGAGAGGTTGTGTAAGATGCTCTTTGGGAAAGTAATTACAAGAAATTTGGCCAAAAAGCGATGGCAGAGATACAAGGAAAAATTGCAGGGATTGAAAGGGTGGTGCTTCATCCTGGAAATTCAAAGGACAGTTGTGCTGAGCCTGTAAAAGAGACTCATGTTTTACTAAACATCTTATCAGGAATGAAAAAGCAATCCAAACCTCAGGTAAAGATAGAACTTAGCAATGAAGTGATTGATGTAGATAAGAAATAGGAATATTAGTTTCTTTAGATGATATCAATGATACTCTCTCCAAGTGTGAAGAGGATGTGTTTAATTAAACATATAAATCTTTTTAAAGTAATTTTTATTGTTCAGAAAATGATAATTACTGTATTCGGTACAGGAAGTCCAACTGAAGAAGGCTATAAAGAAGCTTATGAATTAGGTAGAAAGATAGCTTCAGCAGGTCACATATTAAAAAATGGAGGATATGCTGGAATAATGAAAGCTTCTGCTAAAGGCTGTACAGAAAATGGGGGGAAAGCAATAGGGGTTTGTATAAAAGGACATTCTATTGCAACTGAGGGGAAACCAAACGAATTTTTAAGTGAGGTTATAATCAAAGAAAATCTAACACAGAGGGTTGAAGAACTATTAAAAGCTGATTGTATAATTGTTCTCCCTGGAAAAATTGGGACTTTAGAGGAGCTCTTTAAAGCCTGGAATGAGGTATATATTGCTGGAGGAGGAGAAATGTATTTGGTTGGAGAGAAGAATAAAAGGCTATTAAATTTTTTAGTAGAGAACGATTTTGTTAATAATGAAGAATATCTCCACCATATAAAACAGGTAGATGGCATAAATGATTTAGATTTTTTAAAATAATTTAATTATATTTTCCCAACTTCAATGATATTCTCTCCAGGTATGTTTGCATTTTGTGCATCTGAAGAAACGGGTTTCAGCTTCATCTCCAGCTCTTGTTTGAGCTGTCCAGAAATAAGCCTCTCTATGCCCGCATGTAGGGCATACAGCATTTATAACAGGAAAAACATCAGCGTCTTTATCTTTTATGACTCCAACTTCCTGTTTTTCTTGCATTTTTTCACTAGCTTCTATCTTGACTTTTCCTTTTGTAGTGTAACTGCATTTGGCACAACCAAAATTTTTCCTCTTTTCTATTAAGACAGAACCGCATTTTGGGCAAAATTCCATTAATGCCCTTAAGTTTTGATATTTTTAAAGTTTTCTATTTTCTATATTTATCCAGAAATACCTCTTGCAATTTCTACGAATATTAGTTTTAACCATCCTAATTTGGGTATTCTTAAAACAGCCTTTCCTACTAGTTCATCTTTTGAGATGTATTTTTCAACTGGAAGCTGGGCATTATTATTATCTCCTTTTGTTTGTACAATAGAATCGTCTATAGAGACAATTCGGTGGATTATGGGGTGTTTTGTGTTTGCATTAAAAATTATGACATCTCCTACTTCTGGTTCAAATCTTCCGTAGACAACCATTATATCCCCCTTATCAAATCCTGTTTTGAGAGGCCAGGATGCTGCCTCTCTTATGTTTATGTTTTTTTCTTCATACCAAGCACCTTTTTCTTCCCACCAAAGTTCAAAGCCATTTTGGACCCCTATGGCATTTCCTATCAAAGAACCTGGATGCTCCATGCTTGAGCTTTCAACTACAACCAGAGGTAAACTTGTTCCAAATAATAATGAAAGTATAGGAAAGAAAATAAACTTGACTGTTATAAAAGCTAATGCTAAGGCAACTAACCAGCTCCATACACTGTCTGAATGCCAAAGCCAGTCCCAAAATTTTGCAATTGGTTTTTGTTTTTTTATTTTGTGATTCTGAATTTTGAGCTTCATTTTCTAAATTAAAGATAATAAGTTTAAAAATATTGATTATTTAAATGTTTTTGTTTTGTTATTCTTTGGTAGTCACAAAGGCACCAAAAGTTTTAAATAGTGTATATTTATTGTGTATACGTAAAGTATACACTTTACCTCCTTTCCAGCTGTCTCAAAAGAGACAGCTAATAATCAAATAAAATAATTAAAATGGCAGATATTTTTGACAATCCAATTTTATGCAGGAAATGCGGAATTAGAATGGACAAAGAAGAGATAGAGAGAAATGGGCTTCTTTTAAGAACTGTTAAATGCAATAAATGCAATTCTAGAATCTTGCATCCAACTGATGAGGCTGAATATAATAAATTTATGAAATTAAGGAATAAAACTTTTAGAGTTAAAATGAGGATTGTAGGAAATAGTTATGCTGTTTCTATTCCAAGAGAAATAGTTAACTTTATAAAGGAGCAAGAAAAGATTATGAATGATATGGTAAGCTTATGTTTTAATGATTCTAAAAGACTAAGTCTTTTATTTGGGGAGGATATGCAGAAATAAAATGGCAGAAGTTAAATTAAGAGTTGTAGAGGCACTACAGGATGATGCGTATAAAGGGATTGCTAGAATTGATAGTGAGCTAATGAGACAGTTAGATGTCAAAAGAGGGGATGTTATTTATATTAAAGGTGGAAGAGAGACAGTCGCTATTGTTGACAGGGCTTATCCTGCTGATATAGGAGAAGGAATTATAAGAGTTGATGGAATCATTAGGAGAAATGCTAAGACTGGAATTGGTGAGCTTGTTAGCATAAGAAAAGCAGAGGTTAAAGAGGCTCGAAAAATAACAATAGCTCCTGCGCAGCAAAGAGTAATGATACAGGCAAATCCTGAAGTTTTTAAACAAGGCCTTTTAGGAAGGGTAGTTATGAAAGCTGATATTGTTGTTTTAGGAGGAGCTCAAAGAAGAAGAGATATTATGGAAGAGAGTTTCCAGGATATTTTTGATGTTTTTGGTGAGGCTTTGGGGGGTTTTATGCCTGCTTTAAGCCAGACGAGATTTGTGGTTGTTAATACACAGCCTGGTCAAGCTTGTATAATTACAGAAAATACTGAAGTAGTTATTTCACCAAAAGCTGTAGAAATTGTTGAGGAAAGAGTTCCTGAGGTAACCTATGAAGATATTGGAGGGCTAGGGGAAGAAACTAAGAAGATTAGGGAGATGGTAGAGCTTCCATTAAAACATCCAGAGATATTTGATAGATTAGGAATAGAGCCCCCAAAAGGTGTCTTGCTTCATGGGCCTCCAGGATGTGGCAAAACACTATTGGCTAAGGCAGTGGCTAATGAGAGCGAAGCTAATTTTATTTTGTTAAATGGTCCAGAAATAATGAGTAAGTTTTATGGAGAGAGCGAGAAAAGAGTTAGAGATATTTTTGAGGAAGCTGAGAAAACAGCTCCAACTATCATATTTATAGATGAAATTGATGCTATAGCCCCAAAAAGAGAAGAAAGTTATGGAGAGGTTGAAAGAAGAGTAGTCAGTCAGTTATTAACTATGATGGATGGTTTGAAATCAAGAGGAAGAGTTGTTGTTATTGGTGCTACAAATCGTCCTAATGCACTTGATCCTGCATTAAGAAGGCCAGGAAGATTTGACAGGGAAATTTCAATAAATGTTCCTGATAAAGGAGGCAGACTTTCAATTTTAAAGATTCACACAAGAAATATGCCTCTTGCAAAAAACGTGAGTTTAGATGAGCTAGCAAGAATAACTCACGGATTTGTTGGAGCAGATATAAGTGCTTTAACAAAAGAATCTGCTATGAATGTTTTAAGAAAAATTCTTCCAAAAATAGAGATGAAAGAAGATGAACCAATTCCAGAAGAAATTTTACAAGGATTGAAAGTAACAAATAAGGATTTTCAAGAGGCTTTAAGAATTGTAAGGCCAAGTGCAATGAGAGAGGTTTTAGTTGAAACGCCGAATGTTACATGGGATGATGTTGGAGGATTAGAGGAAACAAAGCAAGAGCTAAAAGAAGCAGTTGAATGGCCTCTTAATTACCCAGATTCTTTTAAGAAAATAGGAATCAGACCTCCAAAAGGCTTATTGCTTTATGGTCCTCCAGGGACAGGAAAAACTTTATTAGCTAAAGCAGTTGCGAAGGAGAGTGAAGCTAATTTTATACAGGTTGCTGGGGCATCACTGCTTAGTATGTGGGTAGGTGAAAGTGAGAAGGGAGTAAGAAAAATTTTTGAGAGAGCAAGGCAGGTTGCTCCGTGTATTATATTTTTTGATGAAATTGATGCTCTTGCAGGAAGAAGAGGAGTAGAAGTGGGAACAAAAGTTACTGAACGTGTTTTAAATCAATTACTAGCAGAAATGGATGGTATTGAAGATTTAACTAATGTGATTGTTGTTGGTGCAACAAACAGGCCAGACATGTTAGACCCTGCTTTGTTAAGGCCTGGAAGATTTGACAGAATCTTATTGGTTAATGTTCCTAATAAAAAAGGCAGATTAGATATTTTGAATATACACACAAAAAACGTGCCTCTTACAAAAGATATAAAATTACAAGAGTTTGCAGAAAAAACAGAAGGTTATGTTGGTGCAGATATAGAGAATTTAGTCAGAGAAGCTGGCTTGCTTGCTTTAAGGGAGGATATTAATGCCCAAGAAGTAAAAAAGAAGCATTTTGAAGAAGCAATGAAAAAAGTTAGAGCTTCTGTAAGAAAAGGAGATATTGAAAGATATAAGAGGGTTGAAGAAGAATATTTAAAATCTGCTAAAGCAGCTTTAACAGAGCCTTCTTATTTGGGTTGATAATATAGTAGATTAAGCTGATATTGTTCTGCTTATGATATTTTATTGAGCTTAATCTATCTCTAAGAAAGACAGGATGGCCATTTTGGCCTATTACTATTCTATTATCAAATTCTTTGTTGGGTCTTCCTTCTCCTGAAACTACCCCCCTATTACTACGAAAACCTCTTTTTTGTGCTAATGTAAAATAATGTTCATTTGTATCTGGATTTCCATTCGGAGTATTAACATATTTTCCCATTTTATTATCCTTTTTTTATTAGGTTACCAAAATAAATTGAAATTCCTGATAATAATAGCCCCCCTAAAAAACCGCTTATATAAGCCCCCTCTTTTGCTTCTTGTGCCTTTAAAGAAGAAACTTCAGGATTTTTTTCAAGCTTTTCTCTTTTTGATACTAGTGTATTGTAGTGTGCTAATAATTCAGGAATGTTTTGTGGAAGATTAGGGTCTGATGATAATAACTTTACTAACTTTGTGCATTCTATTCTATAAATTTCTTTTTCAGTGGCTTTTAATTCGCTGTATGGAGGAGTATGCCTGATTTCTTTCGTACGTTTATAAGAGCGAGCCATACCTCCAAGCATTACACTAACTCCAATTACTCCTGCTACTATTAATGCTAATCCTAGTCTTCTTCCCATTTTTCTTTATTTTATTAGGGAAAAGAAATATAAATAATTTTCTATAAAAAGATTTTTAAATTACAGGCTTTTAATATATTTATAGTTATACTAAGATGACAGAGCAACCAAAGGAATTAGAAAGAGTGGTACTAAGGAACCGTGTTTATAGGCTTTTTAATTGTGAAGGAGATTATCAGATTGTTATGGGGCTCAGGGCAGATAAAGTTATGATTTTAGATGATCCTAAAGAATATAGAGATAATACAAGAATTGAACAGGCTTTTGAGAGAATCAAAAAATCAAAAAACCCTGTAACCCAATTTAATAAAGAAAAGAAAGATTTAGCTCTTGAGATTCTTGAAATTACAGATACTTCTGAAGATTTAGAGGGGTTGGTAGATTTTGATACAAGTGAGAGTCCTTTTGCTGAAGAAAAGAGTTTTGATATAGATAGCCTTCCTGATATAGATGACTCTGGTGAGTCTCGAGAACCAGATTATTGGAAACTTTATTAACTTTCTCTTGTTGTTACTTCAATTTTTTCATTGTGTATTATAATAGTGTGCTCTGCTTGTGAGACAGGAGCATGAGATTTTTCTACAAGTTGTGCATAATGATGTAAGATTCCTGCTTGTTCTAAGAATAAAAGAGCAAGTTTTGTTCTGCTTCCAAATTTCTTAGTTATCCATCTTTCACAAAAAGGCAGGCTTTTATATTGTTCTTTAATATGCTGATAAATCTTTCTTGCTGTGCTGTCCCGGACACCTGCTTCTTTTTCTAGTCTATAGATTCCGCTTTTTCCTCCATCATATACTAATCCTTGTCCTGGAGTGGCAAAAGGTTCTATTGCATAAGCTCCTTCTTGCAATTCTGTTGGATTGTTATTTTCATAGCTTGGGACAGTAAGGCCAGCATGAACTAAAAACTCACCTAATTGATGGCCAGATAGGTTTCTTATAGGAGAAAACCCAGAAGATATTATTGTTTCTTGAATAATAGAGCCGATTTCAGAGAGGGTTATGCCTTTTTTTATTTTTTTTAAAGCATTAGCAAGAGCAAGTTCAGTTGCTTCTATAAGTTCTTTATACTTATTGTCTTTTGTTAAATCTAAAGAAAAAGCAGTATCTGCAATAAAACCATTGATATGAACTCCTATATCTACTTTTAATAAACCAGAAGCAAGTGTTTTATCATCTGAAGAAGGTGTATCATGGGCTGCCATTTCATTTATAGCAAGACTGACAGGAAAAGCTATTTTTCCTCCAAGCTCTTGGATTTTATCTTCAATTTTCTCTGCTATTTCTAATAAAGGCATGTTTGGCTTTATTAATTGCCTTGCATATTTTTTAACTTCTATAGATATTTGCCCTGCTTTCTTATAATCTTCTGTTTCTTGTTTTTCCATTTTTTAAGGTGTTTTTTATAGTATATAAATGTTTAAAAGTCAGGAAAAAATGTAAGTTTGATGGCTAAGGAGAAGAATGGGATTAACTTAGAGCAGAAAGTACAGCAATTAACAAAAGAAAACAAAAAACTTAGAGAACTTAAAGGACAATTACTTAAAACATGCGGGCAAGTTAGAGAAGAAGCTGCAAAAATTAAGAAATATGCTAAACAAGCTAGGAGGTTGCCAAGAAAATTAATGCGCGCGCGAGCCAAAGATAATAAATTAGCAAATGATGCTTTAACAGCGTATAAAGCTAAATTTGATTATTCTATGGATAAAACTAAGAAAGGGGTTAGGGGTTTGGTGGTTAGTTCTGCAATGAAAGCAATTATGTACAATCATCCTGGTTCTGAAAGGTTTCCTTGGGCTTATTATGATTTTCCTAATAAAACTCTTTATTATTCCCCTGTTACTAAAAGACTTTTAAATATTAAGCTTATGAAAAAAGAACTAACTTTAATAGGCCTGTTAAGTTATATTAGAAGAGAAGATAGAAATGAGATTATTAAATCATTAGAGTCTGGAAAAGGATTAAGCCATTATGAAGCTTGGACTTCAGGAGAAGATAATAAAAAATCTAAAAAATTAATGTTATCTACTTTTCCATTTTATTATAAGGAGATTCATGAAGAGAAACATGAGGAGAGACCAGTAGGTGTTGCAATATTTTTGCGAGATCCTAAAAAAGCTAACTATAGTCAAAGTTTAAGGAAATTTGAACGACAGGTTCAGAGAACTGCAAAAAAACAGCTTGAACAAGTGGAACACTCTATTAGTTTGTGGACTAGCTAATTTTTTACTCCTTTAAGATTTTATCCTTCTTTCTTTGGGAACAAAATTTGTTATTTTTTCTCCTGTTGATTTTCCACATCCAATTAAGTCTTCTTGGTTTTTTAGAATTTTAAAATTCCTGTCTGTTTCAATAAGCAAATCATAGCCCTTAAACCATTGTTCTGTCTGGCTGTTATCTAGTTCTAGGATGTTTTTATTTATCTGGTTTTTAAAAATAGATACAGCATCAAGGCCGAGACGTAGGCCTTCTGGATGTTGCTTTGCTAAGTACAATCCAGCACTTTCTATTCTTAAATTTTTATCTAAGATATTTAGCTCTTCACTTGACAGGGAGCCAGAAAACATCCTGATTTTTTCTTTTCCGAATCTTAGGAGAAGATATGGCAGCTTAGTTATACCGAATTGTTCGTTTAATTGCTGCAGGATTTTCTTTTTTTCAGATGCTCTTAGGATTTGCATTTTAAGTTATAAGATTTTTTTTAATTTATCTAAGTCAAAAACTTCTTTTATAGTTACGAGAATTGCGTGTTTAGCTGGAAACTCTTTGTCTGTTTTATTACATATATTAAAATATTTGCCAGAATCAAAAATCTCAACAGTTCCTTTAACTCTGTAATATTCTTTATTAGTTTTGGAAACTATGCAAATACGTTTTGTGTTCTGTAGATTTTTTAAAGTATTGTTCATTTGGCTATCAGCAATTAATAACTTATTATCTACAAAACCAAGGGAGATAACAATATTCGCGTTTGGTATTGCATCAAAAGAGCAAGTTGCCAAAGTCAATTCTCGTCCTTTTTTGAATGCATCTTTCCAAGTCATTTTAATTTTATTACTGATTCTTATTTAAATTTATCTTTTAAATATTCATAAATTTCTTTTAAGAGTTCAATATCTCCTGGAATCATTTTCAAATTAAAGGCAGGTTTAAAGTTTGTTAATACAATCTTGCCTTCATGAACTTTTAATTTCTTAATATCAGGTATTTTAGCTATATAGACAACTCTTCTTAGGTCCATTTCAAAATTTTTTTTCAGTTCTATTCTTTCTTCATAATCTTTAAATAATTTAAAATTTTTAATATTTATTCCTAGTTCTTCTTTTAATTCTCGTTTTAGTGCATGTCTAGGATTTTCATCTTCTTCAATTTTTCCACCAAAATAACCATATTCTTCCCCCCATTTTTTCATATCTTTTCTATCCTGGAGAAGGATGTTGCCTTTATTGCCATAAAATAAAATAATAGCAACTTTTCTTTTTCCTGTTTTTTTTATCTTACATAAAAAAAATCCTTCTGTGTTATTATCTTGAGGGTAGATTCTAACAGCTTTTTTTAGTTCTGGGCTAAGAGTTTGACCTTGCCATGATGTTAGGCCTGGGCGGGTTTTTAATGGAAGATTGATGGGTTGGATTTTTACTCCGTATTTATCTAAAATATTTTGAATAACAAGTTCATTTTCTTCTGGTGCATGAGTGCAGGTTGAATAAAGAAGCTCGCCTCCTGGTTTTAAAACAGAGAGTGCAGATTCTGCAATCTTTTTTTGAATTCTGCTTAGTTTATTTATGACTTTTAGATTCCACATTTTAAATGTAGCTGGATTGCTTCTTATATTGCCTTCTCCTGAACATGGAGCATCTACCAAAATTTTCGAAAACTGCAGTTTTAACTTACCTAGTTTTTTACATAACTGAACACCATCATGGCGTGTTATTATTGTATTACTTGCACCTATTCTTTCTAGGTTTGCAGAAAGTATTGATATTCTTCCAAGAGAGACATCATTAGCTATAATTGTGCCCTTATTTTGCATTAGAGCAGAGGCTTGTGTTGTCTTGCTTCCTGGAGCTGCGCATAAATCAAGGCAGATGTCTTCTGAATCAGGATTTAAAGCAAGAATCGGCATCATACTTGATAATTCTTGTATATAATAATATCCTAGAAGGTGTTCTTTTGATTTTCCAAGCTCTCCGGGCTGTAAGGTAGAGTCTATAATCATAATTTCTGGATTGCTTTTATATGGCTGAGAGATTTTCCATTTTTTTTGCAATCTGCTTTTAAGTTTTTCTGGAGATATTTTTAGTGTGTTGCATCTAATTGTTTTAGGAAGCGGGGTGTCTATAATTTCCCAGAATTTATCAATATCTGCTTTGTCTTGAAGCAGAGATTCTATTCTTTCTTTGAAAAAAGGTTTTGGCTGGTATTTCATAGAAAGAAGAGTTAATAAGGATATTTAAAAGTTAAGATGAAGATAGATTATAACTGTATTTCTACACTGAATACATCTTGATTATGCAATATTTTTGCTTCTTGCAAGTCAAATACAGAAATGTATTTAGCCTGAGGTTCATGGCCAGGTTTACTTGCTTTAATTAATCTAAGATGTTGGTAATTACTAAAGGGTTTAGTATCTCCCCAATCAAAAATTAATTCCCCTGAACTATCTGTTGGCTTATTAACTAACAGTCTGCTTTCATAAGGAGGAAAACTCCTAATTCCAAAAATTTTTATAGAAGTATCTGGTAGAGGTTGGGAGTTATTTTTATCTATTGTTCTTAGCTTCATGTTCTTTAGACTTGGAGTTGTGGATTTAAGTTTTCCTCTAGATTCACTACTGATTAAAGCTGCTGTGAGATTTGAGTACTGGACTGTTTTTAATAATTCTTTACGGGTTTTTGCCCTGTTTTTTATTGGAGTTGATATTAATCCCATAATATTTCCTAATAATGGGTCTGTTTTATAGTCTGGTTTGTTTTTCCAGTAAGAATCATTAGGGTTGCTTAATCTGATGTTTAATATAGGCTCTATTCCTGTTGTATCATCAACCATTATAAGATTGTAATACTCGCTGACTCCTGCTTCAAAAATATGGGCAAGTTCATGTAACATGTGGTCTATTTGCGTCCAGTAATCTCTTAGTTTATATGGATTATTTTCCAGTTTATCTGGATCATAAATCTCTCTCCATTTGAGGTTTCCAAGGACAGCAGCCCCACTTTTATCAAAAGTTCTCTTACCCTTATAAGAGTGATTTTTATCAGAAAGTATTGCGTGGGCCCATATTTCAAAATTTTTTGTTGGTAATTTTCCAGGGCAATTATTACTATATGGTTGAATGCTGGTATAGATTATATCTGTTTTTGGATTAAATATAAGTTTTAAGTTAGTATTTTTTTGAAGTATATAATTCATATCCTCAACATATTTAGGAAGAACTTTTTTAGCAAATTCTATGTTAGGGGCTAAGTTGGGGTCTAAATAAAATTTGAGAACATTATATTTCTGTTTTTTATCATGATTATTTTTAGAAGATGTTGCTGATGAAACAGGATTTAGGTTAAGAGCAAGGGCTGTTGCTCCTATGCCCAATTTTTTTATAAATTCTCTTCTGTTGCATTCTTGGCTTAATATGTCTGACAGTGTCATAATTAAAGGCAGTTAGATAAGAGTATTTAAACTTTTTTATTGTTTTTTATATTAAAGAATCTCTACAATCTCTCCAATTTCTTTTTTTAATGAATATAATTGTGGGGGCCTGTGTGAGACATCTTTTTTTATTTCTTCTGTTTCAAGTATATTTAGTGAGAGGATTTTTTTCCTGAAGTTTCTTTTATCAAACTTTTTGTTGAATATAATCTCATATAGGTCTTGTAGTTGAGACATTGTGAACTTTTTTGGCAACATTGAAAAGCCCACTGTAGTATATTCAAATTTCCACCTTAGTCTTTTTAGAGCATACTTTAGTATTTTGTCATGGTCAAATGCAAGTTTTGGTAATGAAGATATAGGGAAAAATTTAGCTTCAGAAACATCTGTATCTGCTTTTAGTTTTGTATTTTCTGAGTTAATTAATCCCATGTACGAAACACTTATGACTCTCCCTCTTGGGTCTCTATCAGGGTTTCCAAAAGTATATAGTTGTTCAAGATACTCTTCTGTAACTCCAGTTTCTTCTTTAAGTTCCCTTGCAGCTGCTTCTTCTATACTCTCTTTTATTCTTACAAAACCACCTGGAATTGCCCACTTGTTCTTAAATGGGCTCTCATTTCTTTTGACAATAAGTACTTTAAGTTGATTTTCATTTATTGTAAACACAATTATATCCACCGCCACTGATGGAGAAGGATAATCTGTAAGTTTCATATTGTAATTTATAAGCGAAGGTATTTAAATTTGTTGTTATTTATTTAACTTTAAATAATGGAGGCATGTTTTTTTTATGCGTTGATATTTTTCTCATTTTTTGGACTTTTTCATAAATTTTTCCTTGAGTTATCTTTCCTTTTAAAACAGCATCTAATTCTTCATAATTCATTCCTAGTTCATTTTCATCTGTTTGTCCTTCCCAGAGTTCTGCACTAGGTGTTTTCTCTATAATTTTTTTTGGTAATCCGAGGACTTTTGCAACTTCTTTGACTTCTGTTTTGTAAAGATTTCCTAAAGGCTCTATGTCTACTCCTCCATCCCCATATTTTGTTATGTATCCTATTTCAAGTTCTGATTTATTTCCGGTTCCCACAACTAATCCATTTAATTTTTCTGCAAAGCCATAAAGAATAGTCATTCTTACTCTTGCTTTGATGTTTCCTTTCCCTAATTTCTTTAAATTTAGAAAATCAAAATCATTTACAATGTTTTCTATATTGACTTCATGACTTCTAATGCCAAGAGTTCTGACAACTAGGTCTGCATCTTCTGTACTTTGATCTGCATAAGGCATTGAAATTCCCCATGTATTCTCTTTTCCTAATGCTCTCGCAGATATTGCCGCAGATACAGCTGAATCTATTCCTCCTGAGAGTCCTAAGATAGCATTTTCTTTTCCAGCTTTTCTGAAATAGTTTCTTGTTTGTTGTATTAAGTTTTTAGTGGTCTGTTGATAGTTCATATTAATCTCCCTTCTAAAACATCTTTTGTTTTAATAAATTTAGCTCCTGCTCTAGCCATTTCTTCTAAAGCTTTTTTTCCAAAGTTCGGGTCAATATTTCCACTAAAATCTATGTTTACTTCTTCTATAGCGTCTGTTGTAACATAAATCTGGAGATTTTTTTTGTATTTATCTTTAATATCAGCCATTTTTAGCACCGCAGCTTTAACACAATAATCTGTTGCAAAGCCGTTTAAGATAACTGTTTCTAATCCTTGTTCTAAAAGCATTTTAAATGCAGTCTCAAAATTAGGATTTGTTGCAACATCATAAGTTTGTTTTTCAAATATTAATTGAGCTTTCCTTTGTTTTGCCCGGTTAATATATTTTTGTAGCTCTTCTTTTCTATAAACTCTTATTTCAAGCATTGGTCCATCTTTTGCTCTGATATATATGTCTTTTTGAGGTTCTAATCTTGCGAGTCTTAGTTGCCCCCAAGTTCCATTCATACAGTGATCATCAAATATTCCACCTTTATTTCTTATTAATTCTGCGTCTTCATAAAAATGTCTGTCTACAGAACCAAGGATTAACCAATTGTTTTTAATAGCATAATTATGAGCATCAATTATATTTGGAAGTTTTTCTTCTGCTCCATAGGGGCTCATTGACCAGGGTTTGTTTCCATGAACAAATAAGGCTCCAGTTCTGTAACTAAAATCATTTTGAACATCTGTTTCATATACTGCTATTTTAGGATTTGTCATTTTATCTCCTCCAATCTTTTAGTTGATGTCTCAGCTCGCCCTTTTTTTGAATTTGGTAGCCATCCTTGTTTTTCATTGTAATAAGCCACAATATCTGAAGTTGTCATAATTGGATGAGCAAGGCTGCCGGTTCCAATGGCTGTAAAAAGGGGTTTGTTGTAGTTTTCCTGAAAACACTGGTCTGCAATCATGAAATTTCTTGTTTTTCTAGGATTAAATCCACTTGAGAGCACTAAACCTATATCTCTAAATCCTTCTACAATCATTCTTGTCCTTAGTTTCCAAACTGCTTGTATTGTGACTCCTTTTCCTTGGAGATATTTTTCTGTTACTGGAAGTTCTGGAAGATTGGTTTCTCTTGCACCTTGTGCATAATTTTCTCCGCAAGTATCAATCCTTACTGCATCAAGGTTTGGAACAGCCCTTGCTGTGGCCAAAGTATCATCGATTTCTTTGTTGAAAGTATCAATCAGAGCAATTCTTGGAACTTTCTTATCTATATATTTATCAAAAGCTTTTGTAGCTTCTATTGTTGGATTTCCTTGTATTCCTTGTTCTTTTAGGTACGCTCTATAAGCTAGTATAAGGGCGTGAGGAATTGTCCCTTGTCCTTTTGCATTCCAGGCTTTAGCCCCAATGTCTGTTGAAGTTCCTGCAAACCCTTCCTCATAGCAAATTCTAGCTATTTGTTCATCTAAGGCAGGGTGGAAGTGTCTTGCTCCAAAATAAAGAACTGGCTTATCTCTTGCTGCTGTTTTTATTGCTTTAGCTTTTTCTCTTACCTCATCCATATCTATTTGCCCAGTAAGTTCTCCAGCAAGAATTCCAAGGTAGACTGTTTCTAAATCTATAAGATTCTGGACTCTGCCTTCTATTTTCATTAAAGGAGTATTGGCTTGATAATTTTGACCATTTCTTAGAGCATAAACTTTGGCCTTGTCTCCTGTGGTTTTTTTTATAAAATAAGCAGCTTCATCTACTCCTTTTAATTCTTGAACATCCTGTCTCGCAAATACCTGATATCTTACTATAGGGTTTATTCCTTCTTTTGTTAGGATTGTTTTTCCTCGAAGAAAATATTTGTCAGTATAATCTTCATAGTTGTCAATTATATTTTCAAGCTCTCGTTGTCTTATTAGTGTTTTTCTTACCATAAGATAGTGTATATAATACACTATTTAAGTATTATTGTACCAGAGTATATGTATTTTTTACACTAAGTATGGGCTTTTTAGAAGCTTATCTGTTGGGATAAGAAGAAAATTAAGATAAATTTAAAAAGAATCTTCATATGTATTATAACCATAATTTAATTCCAGGTTTTGAAAATGAAGAAAAAAAACATGGGGAAATTTAAGGATCCATTGCGTTAACATGGCCTGCAAGATATTCCATTGATCTTTTATTGACTACTAATTGGTCTTGTTGATCCTTTCTTCTTTGCAATCCAACAAGTTTGTCTAAAGATGAAACAAAACCTTCATAAGCAACTGTAACATTACAACGTCTTTGTTTAAGCATATTAAGTAATCTTGGTGTGTGTTTTGCAATGTCTCCTGCTTCTTCCCATTCTACACGACTAGGAGAATTACTTAAGTGGAAACCATAAGCTCTTCCAGCTTTGCGAACTTGTTCGATATCTGAAAACATTCCTTCTATACGATCTGCTTTTGATCTTTGTTTCTGTAGTTCATAAAAATGAACAGTATCGACCAAAATTCCTAAGTTATCACTTCCAACGTCATCTAAAAGTTTTAACCAGTATTGTATACCAGGAGACATTTGTGTTTCACTTGGTCTTAATGGCTCTATTGCACCATAAGCATGAACTTCTTCTAGTTCTTTAGCAATTTCTATTAAACCATTTTTTAAATGTTTTCTTCTTTTAGTATTAAGAGATTCTTCTTCTCCAAGTCCATGCACCAAGTGAAAAGGGCCATCTACAACTATAGGAATGCCAATAGGAGTAGCTTCGTATGCAAATATTATGCCTTGTTTACATTGTGAAATTGCCTTACTTCTTTCTTCTTTAGCTTCAGAAACCAGGCTTGGGCTAGGTTTTGGGCGAAGGATGGTTGTTATTGGAATAAGATCATATTCTTCTGAAGCTTCTCCAACAACTTTAGCATAACCTATGTCTGCTACCCCATCAGCAAATTGCGCAAACAATGCAATAGAGCATCTTCTTCCAGAAAAACCTGCTTTATCGAATGTTGCACGTGCTAGTTTAAAAGTAGGTATAATATCTTTTTTTGCAATAGGGTTTTTAAAAGCCCATGCAGTTGCTCCGTATCTTATTTTTCCAAAATCTGGTGGCATGTTTATCTTTAAGTTTTTAGTTTTTAAAAACATTTATGCATTGTAAAATATATTTTAAAAATTGCAGAATTAGGAATCATAAAACCAAAGAAAGAACATAAGTAAAAACAGTGATGTAAGTTATTCTTGGGATTAATGCAAAAAGTATGAAGTTTTTTAGTTTCATTTTAAATACTCCTGGAACTATTGGAAGATAAGGAAAAGGCGTGAAAGCAGCAATAGTCATTGCATAGTTTCCGT
>Ga0315550_1000077_pt1 | contig 57821 bp, 49 predicted proteins | sample SalMarSW160190MG_2_FD_203100 | JGI IMG/M metagenome (GOLD analysis project Ga0315550, IMG submission 203100) | Salt marsh sediment microbial communities from the Plum Island Ecosystem LTER, Massachusetts, United States - Salt Marsh Sediment SW1601-90 ...
TTGACAGGAACACCGTCGAAAAGATGGAAAACGAACGGAAGGAACTTGAAGCTATCGTCGACCTCACGCAGTTGATCGCGGCCACGCTCGATCCAAAAGATCTCCTCTATCGTATCGTGGCCAAGGTTGCAGATATCATCCCCGTCACACGATGCTCTTTGATCAGGGCGGACAAACGAAGCAGATACGCCTTTGTGGTGTCAAGTTTTGAAGACCCCGACATCACCAACATAAAACTCAGCCTCAGCAAATATCCGGAGATCGATGAGGCGCTAAAATCGAGAAAGCCCTTGATAATCAATGACGTCCCCAGGAACCCCCTGATGAGCAAGGTAAGAAAATTTGTCGCGCCCCTGGGTATCCGCTCCATCCTTGTCATACCGGTGCTGGTGCGGGACAAGGTCATCGGCACCCTCTTCCTCAGGACATCGAGGGTGGACCATACCTTTACTCCGAATGAGATAAGACTCCTTAACGCCCTCGCAAACGCATCGGCCAACGTCCTCCACAACGCCCTTCTCTTCGAACAGATGGAGGACGAAAAGGCGAGGCTCGAAAAACTCGCGATCACCGATTATCTGACGGGCATTTACAACGTCAGGTATTTCCATCACAGGATCATCGAGGAATTCAGCCGGTGCCAGCGGTATCGTCTTCCCATCAGTTGCCTGATGATCGACATCGACTTCTTCAAGAGGATCAATGACGAGTTCGGCCACAGGACAGGGGACGAGGTACTGAAAGAATTTGCAAGACGACTGAAGAAACGCATACGCAAGAGTGACGTTCTCGCCCGGTACGGCGGCGAGGAGTTCATTCTCCTGCTGACCCAGACGGCCCGCGACGGGGCGATTGCCGAGGCCGAAAGGATAAGGCAGTGTATCGAAAAGAAGCGGTTAAAGACGCTACAAAATAAAGGCGGGCTTACGGTGAGCATCGGCGTGGCGTCCTGGCCTCATAGGAACGTCACGACCTACGACGACCTCATCTCATGCGCTGACAATGCCCTCTTCATAGCCAAGAACAGGGGGAGGAACCGTGTGGCGACTTACGAAAAGAAGGAGCAGCCGGCGCGGAAGGGGCGGCGGAAAGGATCTTCAGGTCCGCGTGCGGGCAGAGGATAGTTCTCCTTTCCTGAAGCATCCGTAAAGTGGAAATAATCACCTGCCACATAAATGCCGATTTTGACTCCCTTGCCTCGATGATAGCAGCGAAGAAGATTTATCCCCATGCATCGATAGTCTTCCCGGGCTCGCAGGAGCGCAAGGTGCGCGACTTTATCGAGGTGTTCGATCCGGTGGAGATAAAGCGCCTAAGGGATGTCGTGCCGGAGGAGGTCACGAGACTTGTCATAGTGGACGCAAAACAGCCGGACAGGATCGCGCCGCTGGCGGACCTGCTCTCCATCAAGGACCTGAAGGTCCATATCTACGACCACCATCCCCCGGAAGAAAACGACATCAGGGGAGAGCTGGTCAGGATCGAGGAAGTGGGCGCCACTGCGACGATCTTTACCGAACTGCTGAAAGGGAAAAAGCTCCACCCGACCCCGATGGAGGCGACGGTCCTGGCCCTCGGCATATACGAAGAGACGGGGTCCCTGCTTTTCCCCTCGACTACGGAGCGGGACCTCCTTGCCGTTTCATACCTGCTGAAAAGAGGCGCAAACCTCAACATCGTCTCCAGTTACATGAAGACCGAGCTGAACGTGGAAGAACTGGACCTGCTGAACGAACTTGTGAAGTCTTCCGCCGAGATCGTCATGAGGGGCATACGTATCGTCATAGCAAAGGCGTCACGCGAGTTCTACGTGGGAGACGCGGCCCACCTGGCGCAGAGAATAATGGACATGGAGGACATCGACGCCCTGGTGCTCCTCCTCGACATGGAAGGCAAGATACAGATCATCGCCAGAAGCAGGGCGCCCGAACTCGATGTCTCGGAACTCGCCAGGGAGTTCGGGGGAGGCGGACACCCGAGCGCAGCCGCCGCAAACATCAAGGAGGCGTCGCTTGAGGTCGTAACGGACAGAGTGAAGGCATTACTGCCCGCGCATGTAAAGCCGGGCAAGGTCGCCTCGGACATCATGAACAGTCCCGTGATCGCCATTCAGTGGGACAGTTCCATCAGGGAGGCGGAGGAGACGATGACCAAGTACGGAGTGAACGTGCTGCCCATCCTGAAGGACGATAAATATGCCGGCCTTATCTCCAGGGAGATAATAGAGAAGGCGCTCTTCCACGGCTTCAGGAAAAACAAGTGCATAGAATTCTCGACCTCCGAGGCGGTGACGGTGGGGCCGGAAGCCCCCATAAGGGACATCGAAACAGTGATGATAGAGCAGAACCAGCGGTTCATGCCAGTTATCCAGGAGGAGAAAATAGTCGGGGCTATCACGAGGACCGACCTGCTGAGGGTCCTCTACGAGGAGTTCCTCAGGAAAAGACAGATCGACAAGGAAGACATCACGCAGAGGACAGCCCCGGGCAGGAACCTCGCGTCATGGCTCAGGGAGAAGTTCCCGGAAAAGGTATACAAGGTGCTCAAGATCGCCGGTGAAACGGCGGAGCGCATGGGGTTCAACTCCTATCTGGTGGGGGGATCGGTAAGAGACCTGCTCCTGGGCCAGGAAAATCTCGACATCGATATAGTTGTCGAGGGTGACGCAATCCGTTTTGCCAGGGAACTGGGCGGCCAGTTGCAGGCGAAGGTCCGGTCACATCACCGGTTCGGCACCGCGCACTTGAGCACGGAAGGTCTTGAACTGGACGTAGCGACTGCAAGGACGGAATACTATGAGTCCCCCGCGGCACTCCCCAAGGTCGAGACCTCTTCCATAAAGAGGGACCTTTACAGGAGAGACTTCACGATCAATACTCTGGCCCTGAAGCTGAACCCGAGGGACTTCGGCCAGTTGATCGATTTCTTCGGGGGCCAGCGCGACCTGAGGGAAAAGACGATCCGGGTGCTCCATAACCTCAGCTATGTGGAAGACCCCACGCGTGCATTCCGCGCAATACGGTTCTCCGAGAGGTTTGGCTTCAAACTGAGCAGGCATACCGAGAACCTCATAAAATCAGCCATACAGATGAACCTTTTCGGGATGCTCTCCGGATCGAGGCTTTATGATGAGCTCATACTCGCCTTCAATGAAACAAATCCGGTGCGTACACTCAAGAGGCTGGCCGACTTCGGCCTCCTGAAGGTGATACACAGGGACCTCGGGTTCGACGAAAAGCTCGAAACGACCCTCGCGTCGATGTATGAAACGATCGCCTGGTACAGCCTCCTCTACCTGGAGGAGAAAGTGGATACGGGGATACTCTACCTTATGGCCCTCCTCTCCAATCTGTCGGACGCGGGAAGGAGAGAGGCCCTGGACAGGCTGTCCGCCCCTCCCCGGGCCAGGGATGTCATAACCAGGAGCATAAGCCAGTCAGCCGGCATACTGAGAAGGCTCCCGCTTCACGACCCTGCCGCAATCTATCATCTCATGAGGAATTTGGACACGGAGATCATCCTTTTCTCGATGGCCCTCACCAGGGACACGGAAAAGAAGAAGGAGATATCCAGGTTCCTGGTAGAGCTGAGGAAGGCCGGCCCGCTTCTGACGGGAAAGGATCTCCTGAAGTTCGGCATCCCCCAGGGGCCGATATACTCGAAAATACTGAATGACCTGCTTGAGGCGCAGCTCAGGGGAAAGGTGAAGACGGTGGAAGACGAGAAAAATTTTGTACGCGAGCGCTACCTGAAGAAGAAGTCTAAAGACCGGCCGGGACAATCATGAAGTCCCTCCGGCCGCAAACCTCAGGAAGAGGCTGGACTCGATAATCCACGGTTCATTGACGGAGGTACAGCCGTCGTCAAACTCGGATAAACTGAACTCGGCCTTCGCCTTTGTTATGGGGGTGAACCTGACGATGCCCACCTTGTCAGGGCCCCATGCAGGACATCGGCAAGGTGGGAATTCCTTCGGAGATCCTCCTTAAATTCGGGAAGCTGAACTCGGAGGAGTTCGCCCTCATGAAGACGCTTTGTGTCATAGGAGAAAAGATCCTCGAAGCCTCCACGCCGGAATTCCTGCAGAAAGCCGGGATAATCGCCGGCAGTCACCACGAGAGATGGGACGGGAGCGGCTATCCACGAAATCTTAAGGGAGAAGACATCCCTTTGGAAAGCAGGATCATGAACCTTGCCGACCAATATGATGCCCTGCGGCGCAGGAGGCCTTACAAACCTGGCCTCGACCGCGAGGCGGTTTACAGGATAATCACGGAAGGTTACGGCAGAACGATGCCGGAGCATTTCTGCCCGGCCATCCTGGATGCGTTCAAGGACATCCACAAGGAATTTGATGCCGTATTCGAGGAACAAGGGCCGGCCCCTCTCAGTCGTCGCCCGGGGACTTATGGAGGATATGCACCGGGGGGAATTAGCGTACCCTTACCCTCACAGCCTCGACCTTTACCAGGGTGGTTCCCTGCTCATACATCCCCAGCTTCTTCGCGGCCCCCATACTCAGGTCGATGATCCTTTTTCCGGCCCCGGGATTTTCCTTGCAGGGAAACGGCCCGCGGTCGTTCACCCTGACGATCACGGAACGTCCGTTTTCGAGATTCAGAACCCTCACATACATGGGAAGAGGCAGATACTTGTGGGCCGCGGTCAGTCCGGAGGGATCAAAAACCTCTCCGTCTGCCGTCATGTACCCCCCTTTCCTGTGTTTGGTCTCATAGCCGTACCAGGACGCGACGCCCACCTCCCTGTAATGTCCGGCCTTTTCAGCGGACATGGGGACATACCTCTTTCCATGCACGGTATAAGGGGAGTCCTTTACACGGCCGAGGCGGATCGCCTCTTTCACCGGAAGGCCGTCGATCTCCCGGATGTCCCGGTGTGTCAGCGGCCAGTCACGGGGGGCCTTTACAACCTCATATGTGAACTTACCTATCCTGTATATAATCTTTGTGCCGCCTGCCGTCAGCGTATAAGAAGTCTTAACAGCCCAGACGCTGCCTTCCACGGCCCCTTTTGTGACCTTGTAAGGCGCCGACACCAGAACGCATCCTGCGGAGAGAAGAAGAAGAACGGCCGGAGGGCAAAGCCGCAATCTCAAGTATTCAGACCGCTGGAAAGGAATGAGGAGCTCAGGCGTATAAACTTGTTCTTCAGGACCGCGATCTCGCCATCCTTCTGGAGTTTATCAAGGACTCTCGTGACGGTCTCGCGGGTAAGTCCCGCCATGTCTGCAAGGTCCTGATGGGTAAGCTTGTAATTGATCACGAGGCCGTCCGGCGTCTTCTCTCCGCTGTTATAGGAAAGGATGATCAAAAGCATTTTGACCCTCTGTATGGCGTTTTTGGAGTTAAGTATGTGTATCCTCTTCCAGGATTCGCGCAGCCTCTCACACAGGATATGGAGCAGAGTGTCCAGCACCTTCTTCTGGTTCATCAGGAGGGCGTAAAAATCACGTTTCGAAATGATAGCCAGCAGAGAATTTTCCGTGGCCAGCACCGTAGCAGGAGACGTCTTGCCGTCGATCAGCGACACCTCCCCAAAAAGCTCCTCGGAGCGGTGTATGGCAAGGATTATCTCCTTTCCGTCTTCCGTTGCTTTCACCACCTTCACCTTCCCGAAAAGGATCACATACATGAAATCATTCGTGTCTTCTTCCTGAAGGATGATCTCATTTTTTGAAAACTCCCTGATGACCACCTTGGTGCTGATCTCCATGAGTTCTTCATCGGTAAGTGAAAGAAAGAGCGGAATGCTCCTCAGGAAATCAATTTTTACATTTTCCATGATAGGGTTCCACAAGGGCGCCTACCGGCGCTCACTGCATTGTTGGTATCAAGGATATTTATCATGGTATCTGTCATTCCGGCCTGAGATGGCCCTGCCACTATACGCCGCGATATTCATCCGCAGGCATTTCAGGACCTTAAACACCGGACACCTTTACTATTAGAAAGATTACTGCAAAATACAGAGTAATGTAAACCGGGGGGGCGCATCCCCTAGAATAAGAGGGCCATCTCAGCGAGGGAAAAGGCCATCTTCGGGAATTCTCCCCGTGATTTTGATCACATAAATTCCCCACCCCCTGGATGTAATCTTAATTATAGCGAAATTCAAATGGAGAGGGAGAACATGAGAACATCCAATTCTACAGAAGGTCTTCTGGTTGAGGACATCGCACCCTCGCGCAGCGGGACTAACCTCCTTCCGCGGGATTTCTTCTCGCCCGAAGAACTGGAAGACCTCGCAGACCTTCTCGAAGACGCCGGCGTAAAGACCGACGACTGCGAGTATGCCGGAATTCAGACAAAAGAAGGGCAGGAGCCCGGAGAGCGTGAGAAGACGGAAGACCTCGTGCAGGCCTATTTCCATTCGATGGGCGACATCTCGATTCTTACAAAGGACGAGGAAGTGGGACTCGCCATGAGACTGGAAGAGGGAAGGGATATTATTCGGGAAACGCTGTCCACGATTCCTCTTTACAGGACCATGACCGAGGGCATCGAGGCGCAGGTGAGCGCCAAGGGCGAGGAGCCGGAATATGACAAAGCCCTGGAGATGACTCTCGATGTCCTCGAAGGCCTCGTCGACGAGGTCAAGGCAGCCGGCGAGAGTTGCAAACGGCGCGGCCCCGCAAAGGAACTCGAAAGGCGGATCAAATCGGTAGCGGGTATCAAGACGGAGGATCTGCAGGAGAAATGGGACACTATCAGAAGGGCACGCATGCAGATGACGGAGGCCAAGAATGAACTGGTCACACGAAATCTCAGACTCGTTGTAAACATCGCCAAGAATTATGTCGGACGGGGACTTCCGCTTCTGGACCTCATACAGGAAGGCAATATCGGACTTATGAGGGTCGTGGACAAGTTCAAGTACGAGAAGGGTTTCAAGTTCAGTACTTACGCAACGTGGTGGATAAGACAGGCGATAACGCGTGCGATCATCGACCAGACGAAGACTGTCAGGGTGCCGGTGCATATCGTTGAGCTCTACAACAAGGTGGCCAGGACATCGGCGGTGCTGGCGCAGGAACTGGGCAGGGAGCCGAGCGATGAGGAAGTGGGAGATCGGATCGGACTCCCGGAAGTTCGGATAGCGGACATCCGGTCTGCGGTAAGAGACACTGTTGCGCTCCAGACGCCTGTCGGGAACGAAGATACCGTTCTGGAGGACTTTCTCGCCGATAAGAACAGCGCTTCTCCTTATACGTGTGCCGAGAAAAAAGAGCTGTCCAAGCGGGTCCTCACGATATTAAAAACGCTCAAACCCAAGGAACAGGAAGTGATCAGGATGAGATTCGGCATAGGGGTCGACAGGGACCATACACTCGAAGAAGTAGGAAAGCGTCTCCTGATTACAAGAGAGAGGGTCAGACAGATCGAAGAACAGGCTTTGAGAAAGCTGAAAAGCCCGGTGAAACTTCGTATATTGCGTGACTGTTCCCGGGATTGAGCCGTAACAGTCCCACACCCATCACAGGCAAACCGGAACCGACGGCCGGCCTGCAGACCCGGCAGGAATCAATCCCTTTCCGGCCGTTTCTCCGGTTGCGCCGACTTCCCTTCCAGCTGATCGGTGATATTCTTCTCCTCGATGTTCAGCCTGGATACTTCTTCGTTGAACCGCTTTAACCTATTGTCGAGATCGGTGACACGCCCGGAAAGGTCGGCAAACTGTTTCGTTGTCATCCAATCGGGAGTTTTGGCCAGCTCTGCCTTAAGCTTCTGCCTGTCCGCCACCAGTTTTGCCCGCTCTTTCTTCAGCTCCTTTTTCCTCTGCGTTATCTCCCCTAACCTCTTCTCCAGGTCCGCCCGCAGCGCCCCGGCGTTTTGTTCGCCGCCATTCTTCTCCACGTGAGACTCATCCTTCACGCCCTCGCCGGAGGGCCTTCTTATGGCCGTTTCGCCGTAATCAGAACTCCCCAGGGGGATCCCCTTAATCTCCGCGATGTCACTTTTCTCTATACTAAAAAACCCGCCTCCCCTCGAACATACAAACTCGCCGGCCTTCTCCTGACAGCTCTCCGCCGAGATGCTCCTTCCGTTCTTAAGCACAATTTTGACATCGGAGAACACGGCGGCGGGAAGCATAAGGCAGACCGCGAAGGAAACATACGAAAGGAGTTTCCCCGTGGACATCATTTCGTCCGGCTCTTCCCTTTGCCCGTGTGTTTAAGAATAAGTCCTATCAGCCCATGGGCGTCCTTACCCCCGAGGAGTACAAACCCGTCAGGCATAACGAGCGTCGGGGTACCGGTGATGTCAAGCTCCTTCCCGAGTTTGATGTTATCGTCGATCACATGGGTATCACAGTCAGGAGCGGGTATCGGCTTTTTCTCGAAATTCTCCTCAAGCAGCTGCAGCGATTTTCTGCAGGCTATGGACTTTGCCTTTTCATAGGCCCCCTTGTGCATCGGCAGGGGGAACAACTTCAGCAAAAAAGCGATGTCTTTTCTCTCTGCCACAACCTTCTTCATCTCCCGATGAAGTCTCGCGCAGAATGGTCAATCGGGGTCGGTAAAAACGATAACCTTGTAGCGGGCATTAGGGCTGCCCATCACCAGCGCGTCGTCCACCGGGATCTTGGCGACATCCACGTACCTTTCGGGCTTGGGCATATCTGCGATGGTCTTTGCAGTCCTGTTCGAGGCCGTGTCGACTTCGAATATGGAACCGCCCACTACATATTTCTTCGAAAAACCGACATAGAGAACCCCCCTCTTGCCCTTTTCGTCAATGGTGACCTGCCACAGTCCCTTAATGGGGCTCATCTGAATATCCAGCACCTTCGCATCAGGAGCATGCAGCTTGGTCAGTATATGCTGAACCTCCGACTTTTCGAGCGTGTGGCACTTCTTGCAGTCGGCTTCGCATCCTCCGAATGCAAAGGCGTTTCCGCTAAGCAACAGGATTGAGAGGACGGAGACGGCAAAAAAAATCTTTTTCATCAGTGCTTCTCCTTGATAACGTTCACAGGCCGGCGAAAGCAACCGGCGGCCGCGATGTCTTAATTATAAACCATTCCCGGGACTATTTTCATGTGATCCCCGTCCGAAAAATATTTCGGGGATGGATGTCCACTCTCCCCTTTTTACCTCTTCACCCTCAGGACACCCTCCATCTGGCTTATTTTCTGGATCACGGTGTTGAACTGCGAGATGTCCCTGACCTCCACGATAAAAGTTATATGCCCCTTCTTGTCCTGTGTTGACGTTGCTTCGAGGTGGTTGATATTGATATCGACCGACGAAATCAGGGCACTGAGGTTCGCCAGGATCCCCGGCTTGTCGATCGTTTCGACGAATAGCCTGGCGTTGGCGGTCGCCTCGGGAGAAGACTGCCATTCGACGTCCACAAGACGGGCGTCCTCCACCACCAGCCTCTCGAGATTGGGACAATTTCTGCGGTGTATGGTCACTCCCTTGCCGACAGTAACGAAGCCGACAAGATTGTCCCCGGGTATGGGATAACAGCATTTCGCGGTATGATACAGGACATTGTCTATACCTTTGATGCTCACGCCTTTCTGCTCTTTAACGGGCTTTTTTAACCTTACAATCTCCGCTTCTTCGGCCGGCTTTTCCGGCATGAGCCTGTTCACCACCTGATGGGGGGAGATCTTTCCGAACCCCACCGCCACATACAAGTCTTCCAGTGAATGGACGCCCAGGGCCTTTGCGACATCCTGTATTTCGTCACCCTTGATGAGAGAGACGTTCAGGTTGTGCCGTCTCAGTTCCGCCTCCAGAAGCTTGAGCCCCAGTTCGCTGCTCTGGTTTCTCTCTTCCGCCTTTATCCACTGCTTGATGCGAGTCTTCGCCCTCTGTGTCACTACAAATTTCAGCCAGTCCCTGCTGGGTGTGTGGTTGGGGGAAGTTATGATCTCTATCGTATCGCCGTTTTTCAGCTTGTACCTGAGCGGTACTATCTTGCCGTTGATCTTGGACCCGACACATTTATGGCCGACCTGGGTATGGACCGTATAGGCAAAATCCACCGGCGTAGAGCTGATCGGCATCTCCTTTATCTCACCCTTGGGAGTAAACACGTAAACGACTTCAGGTACAACCTCTCCCTTCACGGCCTCGAGAAAATCCATCGCATCGGGCACCTCTTTCTGCACCTGGACCAGGTCCCGCAGCCATGAGATATACTTGCTGCTCTTCTCGTCGATGTTGCCCTTTTCCTTATATTTCCAGTGCGAAGCTATTCCTTCCTCGGCTATCCTGTGCATCTCTTCCGTCCTGATCTGGAATTCCACCCGTTCGCCTTTCGGCCCTATCACGGTCGTATGCAGAGACTGGTACATGTTGGACTTCGGCACGCCGATATAGTCTTTAAACCTGCCGGGAATGGGGGTCCACAACGAGTGTATCAGCCCCAGTATGGCATAACAGTTCGCCTTGGTGTCAGTGAGTATCCTCAGCCCTATCACATCCGAGATCTGTTCAAAGGTTATCCTCTGCTTCTGCATCTTCTGGTAGATACCGTAATAGTGTTTGACGCGGCCGGACACCTTGCCCGGCAGACCCTCGGCCTTCAGCTTTCTCGTCACCAGTTCCTTGACCTCGTTCATGTACCCTTCCTGCTCCTCTTTGCGCTTGGCGACCTTTCTGGCCAGCTCTTCGTAAAGCTCGGGCATAAGGTACTTGAAGCTCAGGTCTTCGAACTCCGCCCTCAGCCATCCCATGCCGAGCCGATTGGCCAGCGCAGCGTATATCTCGAGCGTTTCGGAAGCGATCCTGAGTTGCTTGTGCTGGGGGAGGTACTGAAGTGTACGCATGTTGTGGAGTCTGTCGGCAAACTTGATGAGTATCACTCTCACATCCTCGGACATGGCCAGGAGCATCCTGCGGAAATTCTCGGCCTGGGCCTCCTTCTTCGTCTTGAACTCCATCTTGGAGAGCTTCGTAAGTCCCTTGACGATAAAGGCGATTTCTTTACCGAAGAGATCGTGGATATTCTCGAGAGTCGCGCCGGTATCCTCGATCGTATCATGCAGGAGACCGGCAGAGATGGAAGCGATATCCATCTTCATGTCGGCAAGAATATATCCGACGGCAAGTGGATGTTTTATGTAGGGCGACCCTTCGCTCCTCTTCTGACTGCAGTGGGCCTCCCTGGAAAACTGGTAGGCATTCTTCAGGATTTCCAGGTTTCTCTCGTGTGTGTAGACTCTTACCTTATCCAAAAGGCCGCTGAGTGTAAAGACTTCCCGCATGCCATATTATACACCGTGGAAAGGAATTGGGCGCAAAGGTCAAACCGAAGGCTGCGTGGCAAAAACAGCTGTATTCGCGGGCGCCAGGGCCGGCTACGGCCTTGAGGAGGATCGCCATCCCGCGCTCCGTCCGCCGCCTCGCGGTCCCCTTTTCTCTCTCGTGTCAGACGCTCGGCCTTAAGGCCTTAAGGACGAGCTGCAGGTATCTGCCCCCGTTCCATTCGTTGATCCCCGGGGTAAAGACCGCGTCGACGGCCAGAGGGAAATCCAGGTCGTCGTAAAGGTCGGCCATTCCGAACCCGATCGCATCCACCGTATGGGAATTCTTTTTCACAGTCAGCTTGAGATGTTTGTTGCCCACGACCCTCGGGTTCACGACCGAAAGTTCCCGTGCTCCCAGAAGCGGCTCGGGGTTCCCGCAGCCGGTCGGCTCAAGCAACTCCAGTTCTCTTACCAGCGTATGGGTGACATCGGCCAGTCTGACCGACGCATCTATCTCCAGAGAGGGCACAAGATCATCCTCCGCCATTTCTCTTTTCACTGTCTCCCTCATCACTCTCACAAAATCGGGGATATGTCCGCTCTTCATCGTAAGGCCGGCCGCCTGCTTGTGCCCGCCGAAAGACAGGAGAAGCTCCCTGCAGTCCGCCAGGCCGCGGCATATATCGAAGGCGGGAACACTCCGGGCGGAACCCCTGGCAACCCCGTCCTTTATTGACAGGATAAAGGACGGTCGCACATATCTTTCCGCCATTCGCGACGCAACGATCCCGAGCACGCCCTCATGCCATCCTTCCGACGCGAGTACGATAACGGAATCGGGTTCCGAGGGGCCGAGTTTTTCAACGGCCTCCTGATAAACCTGCTCCTCTACCCTCTGCCTCTCGGAATTGAGGCCGTCAAGCCACGCGCTCAGACCGGCCGCCGTCTCCTCCGTTTCCGACAGCAGCAGGCGCACAACGTCACCCGAGTCCGCCATCCTTCCCGCTGCATTAATTCTCGGCACCACCGTAAAGGCCAGCGAACCCGCCTTCATCTCCCTGGCGCCAAGCCCGGAGACCTCCCTTAAGGCCCGGACGCCGGGTCTGTTGCCATTGCGGATAAGCTTCAGTCCCTCCTTGAGGATGATCCTGTTTTCACCGGTCAGGGGAACAACGTCAGCCACCGTTCCAAGGGCAGCCAGGTCAAGCAGGGGAAGGAATGCGTCCTCCGTAAAGCCCGGGATGTCAGACGTCGCCAGCGCCTGCGCAAACTTGAAGGCGATGCCGGCGCCAGAAAGTGTTCTGAGTTCCGAGTCCCCGTTCGTCAGTTTCGGATTCATCACCGCGATCGCATCGGGCAGCATCAGGTCACCCTCCTCCCGGCCTCCTGACTTCGGGGAGATGGAGGGCCATCCGTCCGTAACGGGCTCATGGTGGTCGGTTATGATGATATCTATGCCCTTTGCCTTCGCCGACGAGGCGGCCTGGAAAGAACTGATGCCACAGTCAACGGTAATAATCAGACGCGCCCCGATCTTCCCCGCATGGTCCACGGCATGAGGATGGAATCCGTATCCGTGGACCATGCGGTTCGGGATAAAATAATGGACATCAATTCCGATCTGCCCGAGCGCATGGACCATGATCGCAGTAGCGGTCAGACCGTCGGTGTCGTAATCTCCGTGGACCAGGACACGCTCGCTGCGGCGCGCCGCTTCCTTCACCCTCTCAACGGACCGTCTCATACCCGGAAGACCGAAGGGGTCGGAGAGGGCCGTAATTCCAGACGACAGGAAGTCGCTGACGGCGCCGGGCGTTCTTACCCCTCTGTTGATCAGAACCTGGGCAAGAATCGGTGAGACTGAAGCTGTTTTTGACAGATAATGAAGGAACTCCGGGTTCGTCCTGTTTATGAACCAGCGCCTCTGCACATCAGGATCTCATTTCTTCGCAAAGGGGCGGTTCTTCTTCCACAGGAGCAGAACGGGACTGGCTACATAAATGGAAGAATAAGTGCCGACGATGATGCCCGCAAGAATCGCAAAGGCAAAATCATGGATTACGTCCCCGCCGAAAACAAACAGGGCAAGGGCAGCGAGAAAAGTAGTGAAAGAGGTTATTATGGTCCTTGAGAGCACCTCGTTGATGCTCCTGTTGATAACGTTCGGTATGGGCTCTTTCGATTGTATCCTCAGGTTTTCCCTTATCCTGTCAAACACGACGACCGTATCGGTGAGGGAATACCCGGCGATCGTCAGTAAAGCGGAAACGACGATCAGATTTATCTCCTTCCCCAGAATAAAGAAAATACCCAGCACCGCAATGACATCGTGGAATGTGGCAATCGTCGCCCCGACGCCGAACTGGAATTTAAACCTGAAAGCGACATATATAAGAATGCCGAGTGCCGCCATAATAATGGCCTTGGCCGCATCCGACCTGAGTTTACTACCCACCTTGGGGCCGATGGAGGTCGTCAGGTCCACAACGTATTTCGCCCCCGAGAGGTTCTTTGAGACGGCGTCCGTGATGTCATGTGCTATTTTGTTGATATCACCCTCGGAGCGCTTGGTGCTTATTATCACCCTGTTTTCGGAGGGGATGTCCTGGAGGGAAACGTCCTTAAGACCACCCTTGTCAAGGGCGGCCCGGACACTCTGCAACTTCACGGGACTCTCGAATTTGAGTTCCACAGTCGTGCCGCCTGCGAAATCTATCCCGAGGTTGGCCTTTCCCATTGCGAGCGCCACGATAGCGATTATCCCCAGGACCATGAGCGAACCCGACACAAGGATTGTTATATATTTCTTGCCGATGAAATCTATGTTGGTCTTCTTGAGTAGCTCTAACATTGCGCCCCCTATATGCTGACCTTTTTTATGTTGTATCTGCTCGTAATAAGGTCGAATATTGATTTTGTGCCGATAAGGGCCGTGAACAGGTTGATGGCAACACCGAGGCTCAGGGTCACGGCGAACCCCTTGATCGGCCCGGTACCGAACTGAAACAGCACTGCTGCCGTGATGAGTGTAGTGACATGGGAATCGAATATCGTCCACCAGGCCTTGTCATAACCCGAGTCGACGGCTGATCGCGCAGGTTTCCCCGCCCGTATCTCCTCCCTTATCCTCTCGAACATGAGCACGTTTGAGTCAACGGCCATCCCGACGGCGAGGATTACCCCCGCGATGCCCGGCAGCGTGAGGGTGGCGTTGAGGAACGCCATGGCGCCAAACAGGAGAATGAGGTTAAGGACCAGGGCAAAGTCCGCGATCAGGCCCGACATCTTGTAATAGATAAACATGAAGAGGATAACGGCAAGGGTGCCGATAATGCCGGCTATCTTGCCTGCCTTTATTGAGTCGCTCCCCAGTGTGGGACCTACCGTAACGTTCTGGAGCATCTTGAGCGGCGCCGGGAGGGCTCCGGCCCTGAGCACGATTGCAAGGTCCTTGGCCTCATCCATGGTAAAATTGCCCGTTATCTGCGCGCTGCCACCCGCGATCTTCTCCTGTATAACGGGGGCGGAATAGACATTGTTGTCGAGGATAATCGCAAGACGTTTCTTGACGTTTGCGCCGGTTATCTCTTCGAATCGCTTCGCTCCCTCGGCATTGAAGGCTATGGACACATAGGGCTCTCCGAACCGGGAATCGAGGCTCACCTTCGCCTCACTCAGGGAGTCACCGGTAAGGACGGCTTCCTTCTTGAGAAGAATTGGCACCTTCCGTACAATACCCGTTTCAGAGTTGAGCTTCCGCTCAAAGAGAATCTGGTCCCCGGCGGGTATCTTGTCAGCGAACTGCTTCAATACTGAATCCTCATCACCGGGTTGGATAGCGGAGGGCAGTTGCGCCGCCACGGGCGACTCATCATCGACAAGTTTGAACTCCAGCTGCGCCGTCTTCCCGATAAGATCTATCGCCCTTCCCGGGTCCTTCACCCCGGGGAGCTCCACCACAATTTCGTTTTCTCCCTGCCGCTGGATCGACGGCTCGGCCACTCCAAACTGGTCTATGCGGTTCCTGATCGTTTCGAGCGCCTGATCGGCCGCATTGTCCCTTATCTTGGCGGACTCCTTGTCGGACATCTTCAGGACGAGTTTTTGGCCCGTTGAGACCGTCTCAAGGATCGGATAGTTTGCCCTTATCATGGAAGCGATTTCCGGGCTGGAGGGGGATATTTCTATATTGAGACCGTTCACGTTCACATCGGTCTTCATGTTCTTCTTTTCGGCGGCGCTTTTTATCAGATAGGCGAACCGCTTGAGGTTTGTCTGCACCGCCTTGTCGCCTTCGACTTCATATACCAGGTGTAGGCCGCCCTGAAGGTCCAGGCCCATGACAACGCCTTTGTGAGGCATGCTCTTCTGCCACCACTGGGGCATGTGTTTGAACAGAGGCGTATTGGGGAGAAAAAATACGACCGCCACGATCACCGTGACCCCTATGAGCAGGAACCTCCAGAAAACATTCTTTTTCATGTAACTTCCGAACCTCCGTTTTGTTTATCCGGGCCGGGAAATCTCCGGGAAACGCGGCCCTTCACTCTTCGTCCGACTCTCTGACAGTTGCGATATATGATTTTCCGTACTTGACACGCACATTCTCGGCAATCTTCACAATCACCGTATTGGTTTTCACATCCTCGACAACCCCGTACTCCCCTCCCGAGGTTATCACCTTATCTCCCTTTTTCAGCCTGTCCAGCATCGCCCTGTGTTCTTTGGCCCTTTTTTGCTGCGGACGAATCAGCAGAAAATAAAATATGACAAATATCAGAATCAGCGGAAGAAAACCGAGTAAACCGCCGCCCTGTCCCTGCCCCCCCTGCGGGTTCGGCCCCATCGCATATGCTAATCCTGCAAACATCCGCCACCTCCCCTTCAAAAATAATTAGATACTATACCCTCTTTGGAACTTTTTTATCAAGGCTGGGTCGCCCGTTGAGAAAGGAACGCCGGGCGGGTGTTTTCAGCATTGATTCCGCTAAACCTGCCGGCAATAACGTTAAACGGGTTTTTCACAAACTCCCGCCTTTATGGTTGACAGGGGGCGGGACAGGACTACGGGTTGACAGGGGCTGTCAACTGCCGAAAACTTGCCTTGTTTTGCAATATTGCTGTGGAGTATGGATTACACAGGATGTATAATAGGATGACACGCCGGAGGGGCTACAGCTGGGCAACCGGACGAAAGAGAGAAATGTTTGTGATCTGCCGTATGCCAAAGGTATGAAAAGATGACATATTCCGAGGCGCTGAAAAGCGGTTTCAGGCTTGTAAACAGGAACCTGCAACTCGTGGCGATTCAGGCCGCCCTGATGTTCGTCGACTGTGTCGGCTTCTTCATCATCGTCGGGATCCCCCTCGGCATAGCCTTCGTGATCTTCGGGCTCGACCTCACCGGGCTCGGGGAACTGAGACATGTCCTTAACACGGTCCAAAACCCCGCCGAACTGATATCGAAGTATTTCGGCCTCGTCCTGATCGTCCTCATAAGCTTCCTCATCTATATCATAGTAGTAACAACGCTGTGGCTGTTCGTTTTCTCGGGCGCCGCTGGCGTTATAGGCAGGTCCATCCTCGAACCTTCCCGCAAGTTCACCATGCGGGGCTTTTTTGCGGAGGCACGAAGGCTTTTCGCACCGCTGGTGTGGTATTCCCTCCTCATCGGTCTCATGTTCATCGCGACAGCCTTCGTCCTGGGCTTTTTGAGCGGCGGGGTCGCAGCCGTCGTATCGGCCGCCAGGAGCCAGGACTCGACCCTTGCGCTCTTCCTGGGTATCTTTTTCTCCCTGCTCCTTGTCCTGGTCGGTCTGAGTCTGATCCTCGGCATCCTCGCGACCGCAGTCTACGGTATTGCTGTGATCTACTTCAAGGGAGAAGGCGCTGCAAGGTCCATCAGAAATGCGGCAGGTTATCTCTGGGACCACCCTGACGCCTTCTGGCTCTATGTGTTGCTCATGTGCGGCTATGTTCTGGCAAGCTTCGTACTGATGCTGGTGGTCTACCCCTTCAATCTGATCCCCTTTGTGGGGCCGCTCATCTCCTTCCCGTTCCAGCTACTCTCATATGTGATCCAGGGGTATCTGGGCCTGGTGATCATGGGGGTCGTATTCAGTTACTACTGCTCACCTTCTTTGGAGACAGAAAAGACCGCGGGGGAAGACAGACCGGGCCCGGCTACGCCCCCCGGTGATAAAGGTTCCATCGGGACAGAAGATATTTCTCCCTCTCAAGCACCCGCGAGAGAGACACCTCGGCCGGAGACGGACGAGACTGGACAAACCTGATACCGAAGGTCTCTTCAAAGGCCTCCCTGAGAATCCCCTTGAATTCTTCTTCGTTCAGGCCCGGAGCCATCTCCATAATGCCGGCAACCTGCGCACCCATTGCGGCCGTCTCCTCAACTCCGAACACCCTGCTCATCTCTTCGAGGTTGTGGGAATAGGGTATGGACCCCTGCTGGAGCAGTCCGTCACTCCAGCGCTTTTGGGCGGAACCTGCTACCTTCCTCCTGTCGGCGAGTATTTCCCCCAAAGAACTTGATCGAAAACAGAGAGGACTGCCGGCAAGGACTCTCCCCCTTTCCCGCTCCTTCCTGGCCTCCGAGGAGATGCCGCTCCTGGAAAGGGCGAGAAGAAGGGCGCTGCCGATCCTTCTGTAACTGTCGAGAAGCCCTTTTGAAAAAGGCGGCCGGTCCGTTCGAATTGAAAAGCTGTAAGTCAGTTCGCGGTCGTGCAAGACCGCCCTTCCTCCTGTGGGACGCCTCACTATGGAGATGCCCCGCTTATTACAGTAAGAAAGGTCTATTCCGGAGATATCCTGGAAACACCCAAGGCTCACGGAAGCCTTGTCCCAGCCGTAAAGCCGCAATGTCGGGCGTTGAGCCGCCTGTCTCACGGCAGTTGCGACGGCCTCATCAAGGGCCATATTATAAGATGCACTGCATGGCCCCGAGTCTATCAGCCTCCATTCTTCCCTCATCCTAAACAATTATACCTTGAGTCTTGCGATTCTGAATTCCGTCATTCCGGCTTGTCCGGAATCTTTCCGGCTTCTTCGGAAGGATTCCGGACGCCTGCCTCCCTGCAGGCAGGAGCTTCACTTGCGGGAATGACACCGACGGGTGAATGCATGAGGCGGGAATACATAATTACAATCTTCTCGCGCCCTGCGTCTTTACGGTGAACTATTACTGAAAAAAACATTAATATATGTACAAGAAAGGGGTTCATGGTTATTTATTAATATGGCAAGAAAGGTTTTGCTCTTTATCCTGATCTCATCTTTTTGCGCCTCCCTTTCCGGTGCAGCCGATATGCTGCAATACGACGGCCCCGGTGTCGTCATCCGCTGTCCTTCCAGCCTTCGCGGCGCCGCGGCGGGGCTGGCCCGCGCGTATCCGGCCGTCAAGGCGGACCTTCAGGCAAAACTCGGCTGGAAGGCGGATTTCGTACCGGTGGTCATTTTGTTGCGCCGGAATTCGGAGTTCCGCGAGAGGGTCCGAAACAACCTTGTGACGGCATTTGCCGTCCCCGGGCAGGACCTGATCGTTATAGATTATTCCAAAATGGAAGGAACACCCTTTGATATAAACGCCACTCTGGAACACGAATTGTGTCATCTGTTGCTGCACCGGAACATACAATCTCCGCCTAAGTGGCTGGATGAGGGCGTCGCCCAGTGGGCAAGCGGTGGTCTCGCCGACATCATGAACCCCGGAGAGAAGAATATCCTGAAACAGACTTCCCTGTCGAACCGTCTCATACCCCTCGAGGACCTGTCAGTGCTTTTTCCTGATGAACCGAGAGGCTTCATCCTGGCTTACGAGGAAAGCAAGAGCTTTGTGGAGTACATCGTGCATGAATACGGCGCGGAGAAACTGCGTATCGCCCTGCATCGCATGCAGGACGGGGACAACGTGGACGAGGCCTTCAGCAAAACCCTGGGGGTCGCCCTGGACGCCCTTCAGTACAGGTGGAAAGGGGACCTCCGCAGGAGATATTCATGGCCTTCTTACCTGGCGAACAATCTCTTCTGGATCCTTTTTTTTGCCGCCGCCCTAGTCACACTGATCGGTTATATACAGGCAAAGAAACGGATGAAGAACTACCGTGACGAGGACGATGAAGATTTCAGCGAGGGAGAACACCCGGGTGATAAAATGGAGTAGACGACGGAGGATTGAGAAATAGCCGACGGGATCGAAATACAGAACTTCACGGGCATCTCCGATGCCGATGCAGCGGCCCGGCTTGAGACGGAAGGATACAACGAGATCCCGTCGGCAAGGAAGCGCAGCATTATCGAGATAGCCGCCGAGGTTGTCCGGGAGCCGATGTTCCTGCTCCTGATCGCCGGCGGGTCTATTTATTTACTCCTGGGGGACATACGGGAGGCGATTATGCTGCTCTTTTTTGTTTTCGTAGTCATGGCGATCACCCTTTACCAGGAGCGGAAAACCGAGCGGGCACTGGAGGCCCTGAGGGAACTGTCAAGCCCGAGGGCCCTGGTCATCAGAAACGGCAGCCAGAAGAGAATTCCCGGCCGGGAGGTGGTACGCGACGATCTGATCGTTCTTTCCGAAGGAGACCGCGTGCCCGCCGACGCGGCACTTGTCCACTGCACCAACCTGTCTGTCGATGAATCCCTGCTGACAGGGGAATCCCTGCCAGTGAGGAAGGTAGTATGCGACGGCTCCGCTGAAATGGCTCCTCCCGGAGGCGATGACCTTCCCTTCGTCTACTCCGGGACGCTGGTCGTTCAGGGTCTTGGCGTTGGCCGGGTCAAGGCTACCGGCATCGACACCGAGTTCGGGAAAATAGGCAGGGCGCTGCAGAGAATAGAGCCCGAGGAGACGCTGCTCCAGAAGGAAACAGGTCGGCTCGTCGGGCGTCTTGCCCTGATCGGGCTCTCTCTCTGCGTCCTGGTCGTGGTTCTCTACGGCCTCACGAGAGGCAACTGGCTAAAGGGCCTGCTGGCAGGCATCGCGCTGGCGATGGCGGTTTTGCCGGAGGAATTTCCGGTAGTCCTCACGGTATTCCTTGCCATCGGGGCATGGCGCATCTCGCTGAAGAGGGTACTTACCCGGCGGGTCCCGGCCGTGGAGATGCTCGGTTCTGCGACCGTCCTGTGCGTCGACAAGACGGGGACGCTCACCATGAACCGTATGTCCGTGAGCAGGGTGTTTGCGGGCGGCAGGTTCCACGGGATTGAAGGGTCTTCCGCGGGCCTCCCTGATGATGTCCATGAAATCGTGGAATTTGCGATACTGGCAAGCCGGACAGACCCCTTCGATCCGATGGAAAAGGCGTTCCAGGACCTGGGAACACGCTGCCTCGCCGACACGGGTCACCTTCACGGGGACTGGACGCTCGTTCAGGAATATCCTCTTTCGCAGGACCTGCTGTCCATGTCGCGTGTCTGGAGATCGCCGGACAGCAGGAACTATATCATTGCCGCCAAGGGGGCGCCCGAGGCGGTTGCAGACATCTGCCATCTGGGCGATGAAGAGATGGCAGACCTGCGGGAGCGCATCAACTCCATGGCCGCCGAAGGACTGAGGGTAATCGGGGTGGCAAGAGCCGGTTTTACCGAGGCCGCCGCCCTGCCGGGAGGTCAGCACGAGTTCACCTTCCAGTTCCTGGGACTTATCGGACTGGCGGACCCGGTGCGCCCCGGAGTCAGGAAAGCTGTGGCGGAGTGCCACAAGGCCGGCATCAGGATTGTAATGATCACGGGCGATTATCCCGTCACCGCACAGAATATCGCAGGGCAGATAGGATTGAGAACGGCCGGCCATATCATCACGGGCCACGACCTGGACAGGATGAGTGACGCCGAACTGAAAGACCGTATCAGTACGGCCGACATCTTCGCCCGGGTCGTACCGGAGCAAAAGCTGCGCATTGTCAACGCGCTCAAGGCCAACGGCGAGATCGTGGCCATGACCGGGGACGGCGTAAACGATGCGGCTGCCCTGAAGTCGGCCCACATCGGTATCGCCATGGGCGGCCGCGGAACCGACGTGGCCCGCGAGGCGTCCGCCATTGTGCTTCTCGACGACGATTTTTCATCGATCGTGCAGGCCGTGAAGATGGGAAGGAGGATATTCGACAATCTCAAGAAGGCTATGGCGTATATCTTTGCCGTCCATGTCCCCATCGCGGGAATGTCCCTGTTGCCCGTACTGTTCAACTGGCCTCTCGTGCTCATGCCCGTCCACATCGTCTTTCTCGAACTGATCATCGATCCGGCCTGCTCGGTCGTCTTTGAAGCCGAGGAGGAGGAGGCAGGGTTGATGGACAGGCCGCCGAGGGACATCACCAAACCCCTTTTCGACAGACGCACCATTGGGGTCAGCCTTCTCCAGGGCCTGAGCGTGCTGCTCATCGTCCTGGCGGTTTTTGCCGTATCGCTTTACAGGGGCCAGGGTGAACTCGACGCCAGGGCGCTCAGCTTCACCACCCTCATCGTCGCAAATCTCGGCCTGATATTCACCAACCGCTCCTGGTCCCGAACAATCCTCGACACCCTCAGCTCCCCGAACGCCGCCCTCTGGTGGGTAACAGGCGGCGCCCTCTTCTTCCTCGGAGCCGCGCTCTATGTGCCCTTCCTGCGCGGCCTTTTTCACTTCAGCAGATTACACTTCGCCGATATTTCCCTGTGCCTCGCCGCGGGAATAGTGAGCATAGTCTGGTTCGAGGTCTTCAAGATATTCAACGGGAAAAGCGGCAGGTCCTCCTTCCCGGACGCGCATTAAACAGCCCCCATCTCCGTCCTGCCTGTTTTGCTGCCGGAAGAGAAATTGACATCGATGAGGAATTTGCTAAACTTTCTAAGAGATGGGCATCCTTGATAACAGACAAAATCAGGCTTTTGATCGCAGAGAAATTACTTTCAATCCGACCTGTAAAGAAGTCGCAATTTCACGGAAACGCGAATTTATTTCACCGGTCTTCAGAAATATGTCAGCCGTTATTTCTGCTGAAAGTTAAAGACGAACCTTTTAAAAAGATACTTGTTATTAAAGTGAGGAGAAAATGGCACAGATAGAGAATCTGGAGAAACTCGCGAGACTGATCCGCTATTACATACTCGTTTCGACCACGGAGGCGGGGTCGGGACATCCCACATCTTCCCTGTCGGCGACGGACCTGCTCGCCGGATTGATGTTCGGCGGAACATTCCGGTTTGACGCCGACGAACCCGGACACCCGAACAACGACCGGCTGATCTTCTCCAAAGGGCACGCCTCGCCCCTTTTCTATTCCTTGTGGGCTGCGGCCGGCAAGGTCAGCGAAGAGGAGCTAATGACGTACAGAAAGTTCGGCAGTCCCCTCGAAGGCCATACCACCATCGCGTTCCGGTACGTGGAAGCTTCCACGGGCTCCCTCGGGCAGGGACTCTCCATCGGCCTGGGGACGGCGCTCAATGCGAAATACATAGACAAGCTTCCGTACAGAACGTATGTCCTTCTCGGAGACAGTGAAATGGCCGAGGGTTCCCAGTGGGAGGCCATCCAGCTCGCCGCTCATTATCAGCTTGACAATCTCGTGGGCATCCTCGACGTGAACCGCCTGGGGCAGCGGGGCGAGACGATGTACGGTCACGACCTGGAGGCCTATGAGAAGCGTATCGCGGCCTTCGGCTGGGAGACGATGGTAATAGACGGCCATAATATGGATGAAATCCTCGGCGCCTATGAGAAGGCCGCGTCGGTAAAGAAAAAGCCGGTAATGGTGATCGCAAGGACGATCAAAGGCAAGGGCGTCTCCATGGTCGAAGACAAGAACGGATGGCACGGCAAGACCCTCGACAGGGAACAGCTCGCCCTTGCCCTCGATGAACTCGGGGAAATAGACAGGACCGTCCGGGGGGTCATATCGAAACCGGAGGATGTCAGGCCCGTGGAGCGTGAACCCCGGGCGGCCGTCGAAGAAATCGCTTATGAAGCCGGGAAGTCCCTCGCAACGAGAAAGGCATACGGCAACGCGCTGAAGAGGATATTCCCCCGGTTTCCCAATATGGTCGTCCTCGATGCGGAGGTAAGCAATTCGACCTATTCCCAGATATTCCAGGGTGGACATCCCGAGCGCTTTTTTGAGATGTATATCGCTGAACAGAACATGGCGGGAATGGCCCTAGGCCTTCACAGCAGGGGGAAGCTTCCCTTCGTCTCCACCTTCGCCGCCTTCCTCTCGAGGGCCTTCGATCAGATACGGATGAGCCAGTATTCGGATGCAAACATCAAGTTCTGCGGTTCCCATGCCGGGGTTTCCATCGGCGAGGACGGTCCGTCCCAGATGGGACTTGAGGATATCGCGATGTTCAGGTCGGTGACCAATGCCGTTGTGCTCTACCCGTCGGACGCCGTATCGACTGAAAAACTGGTCGAAGAAGCGGCAAGGCACAAAGGCATGGTATACATCCGGACTACCCGGATGGCAACACCGATTCTTTACAACTCTTCAGAGAATTTCCCGATCGGGGGGAGCAAGGTCGTTCGCCAGAGCGAAAAAGACGTGATAGCGGTCGCAGCGGCAGGTGTGACCCTTCACGAGGCCCTTGCCGCCTATGAGGAACTGAAAAAGGAAGGCATCGGGATCCGGGTGATCGACCTTTACAGCATCAAGCCCGTTGATACGGCAACCCTAAGGAAAGCGGGGGGCGTAACGAATGCCATTATAGTCGTGGAAGACCACCACCCCGAGGGAGGAATCGGCGAAGCGGTCAGGAGCGCACTTGCCGACTACGACATCCCGGTCCACTCCCTGGCCGTAACAAAGATACCCAGGAGCGGGAAGCCGGCTGAACTACTCGACTTCGAGGAGATCTCGGGCAATGCGATCGTCACAAAAGTGAAGGAGCTTATATGAGACCGAAAGACCTCAGGACCAGAATCTTTTTGGACGGAGGAGACCCCCACCAGACGAGACAGATCATGGATCTCCTGGGTTTTCTTGACGGACAGACCACCAACCCTACTCTCATCTCGAAGAATCCGGCAGCAAGACAACGTCTCGATAAGGGGCAAAAGTTCGCCGCCGCCGAGATCCTCAACTTTTACCACTTCGTCGTCAGGGAGATCTCCGGGATGATCCCGCAGGGCTCGATATCGGTGGAAGTCTACGCCGATACCTCGACCAAGGCGGAGGAGATGCTGAAACAGGCCGGAGAGATGTTCAAATGGATCCCGAACGCCCATATCAAATTCCCGTCCTCTCATGAAGGTCTGAAAGCCGCGGAGCAGGCCGTGAAGGACGGCATCAGGGTAAACATGACTCTATGCTTCAGGCAGGAACAGGCCGCTGCCGTTTATGCGGCGACAAAAGGGGCCAAGAGGGGAGACGTCTTCGTCTCCCCTTTTGTCGGCAGGATCGACGACCGGGGAGAAAACGGGATGGACCTCATCGCAAACATTCTCAAAATGTACCGTGAGAGTAATGCCCACGTGGAGGTACTGACCGCCAGTGTAAGAAGCATGGACCATTTCATGTATGCACTGAAGCTGGGTTCGGACATTGTCACTGTGCCTTTCGAAATACTCAAGGAGTGGGGTGAAAAGGGACTGCCTATGCCCGGCGGAGACTATGTCTACGCCCCGAAAGACCTTAAGCCCATTCCCTACAAGGACATAGACCTTACGAGGAAGTGGCAGGGATATGACATCTCCCATGACCTCACGGTGAAGGGAATGGAAAGATTTTCGGCGGACTGGAACTCGCTGATCAAGTAGAAGCCGTGTATAGATTACCGATCGCCTCAAGGCTGTCATTCCCGCAAGTGAAGTGCGCCTGCCTGTCCGGCAGGCAGGCAAGCCGGAATGACAAACAAATATATGCATACTACTTGATATTCAGCCTATAAACGTAGTGAATCTTTTCCGTCCAAAATCGTTATCGGAAAGGGGAGCAGATGAGGATGCAATCCATCAATCCTTACACTGAAGAAGTGATGAAGGAATTCGAACTCATGACACGCGATCATGTCGACGTAGCCGTCCACAAATGCCGACACGCATTTTTTTCGTGGAGGGAGTTGTCGACCGCCGCGAGGGTCCCCATGGTCAGGAAGCTGGCTGACCATCTGAGGGCTGAAAAGCGCCGGTATGCGGAGACCATGACGCGCGAAATGGGCAAACCGATCAGGGAATCGGTTGCGGAGATCGAGAAATGCGCGTGGTTATGCGAATACTATGCGGAGAATGCCGTGGCATTTCTGGCACCCGAGGAGATAAGGACGGAGGCGAAGAAGAGTTATGTCCTATTCCAGCCTCTCGGCGTCGTGCTGGCCGTCATGCCGTGGAACTTCCCCTTCTGGCAGGCCTTCCGCTTCGGCATACCGGCGATAACCGCCGGCAATGCCGTCGTACTGAAGCATGCCTCGAACGTTCCCATGTGCGCCCTCGCCATCGAAGAGGCGTTCAGAAAGGCGGGGTTTCCCGAAAACATCTTCACGACCCTGCTGGTCGACGCCGGGGAGGCACGCAGGCTCATCGAAGATGATATGGTCGATGCCGTATCGCTCACGGGCAGCAGTAAAGCCGGGGCAGAGGTCGGCTCCCTGGCGGGGAAAAAGATCATGAAGTCAGTGCTCGAACTGGGCGGCTCGGACCCATTCATCGTCCTTGACGACGCAGATGTGGAAAAAGCGGGAGCGACGGCCGCAAAGGCACGGATGATCAATGCCGGTCAGAGCTGCATAGCTGCGAAGCGTTTTATTGTCATGGAGAAGGCGGTGGACCGGTTCAGGGAGGTCTTCTTCTCCCGTCTGAAGGAACTCAGGGTGGGAGACCCGATGGATGAAACCACTGATGTCGGCCCCGTCGCCAGGCGGGACATACTCGATACCCTCAATGAACAGATCGGGGATGCGGCTGACAAAGGCGCCCATGTTCAGCGGGTGGAGCAGTCATTTTCCAAAGGGCTTTTCTTCCCGCCCTGCGCCGTGTATAATCCCAAACCGGGCATGAAGATACTGACCGAAGAGGTGTTCGGGCCGATAGCCACGGTCATTACCGTAAAAGATGAAGACGAAGCGGTACGGACCGCGAATGACACCGAGTTCGGTCTTGGCGCCGCTGTCTGGAGCCGTAACCTCGCCCGGGCGGAGAGGATTGCCGCCAAGATAGAGGCCGGTTCTGTTGCCATAAACGATATGGTGAAATCCGACCCGAGGCTGCCCTTCGGGGGGATAAAAAAATCGGGGGTCGGCAGGGAACTGTCTCATTACGGCCTCAAGGAATTCGTCAACATAAAGACCGTGGTGGTAAAAGAGTGATCCCTGATCTTGAAGACAGTCATGAAGGCATCCGATCTCTTTGTAAAGCAGCTTGAAGAGGAAGGCGTCGAATATATTTTCGGCCTCCCGGGCGAGGAGAACCTCGACCTTCTGGAATCGATCAGGACATCTTCCATCAAGCTCATCCTCACCCGCCATGAACAGGCTGCGGCCTTCATGGCCGCCACGCACGGAAGACTGACAGGAAGGGCCGGAGTATGTCTGTCGACACTTGGTCCCGGGGCCACAAATCTGGTGACAGGCATTGCGCACGCTCAGCTCATAGGCGCCCCTCTGGTATCCATATCGGGACAGAAAGCTCTCAGGGAGAACCGGCAGGCCCGTTTTCAGCTCATCGATGTCGTAAGTCTCATGAGGCCGATAACCAAATCCGCGATTTCGATCGTGGACCCGGGCACGATCCCGACAGTCCTGAGAAATGCCTTCAAGCTTGCTCATGCGGAAAGACCCGGCGCGGTACACGTGGAACTGCCCCAGGACGTCGCCTCGGGCGAGACGGATGCACCACTGCAGAAACGGGGGTCCATACGAAGGTCCGCACCTGACCCCCAGTCAATCGTTGCCGCCGCAGGGCTGATAAACAGGGCGAGGTACCCCCTGATTATCGTTTCTTCCGGGGCCAACAGGAAGCTCGTATCAGGGCAGATCAGAGAGTTCGTCGAAAGAACGGGCATCTACCTGGTGCACACACAGATGGGTAAGGGCGTCCTGAGCGACACGTCGGAATACAGTCTTTACGCCACGGGCATTCACGGTCATGATTACGTAAACTGCGCCATCGACAAGGCGGACCTGATCATAACGGTGGGATACAATATCGTTGAATATCCGCCGTACATATGGAATGAGAATCTCGACAAGAAGATAATAAGCATAGACTTTGCCGAGGCGGAAGTCGACAAGTATTTTAATCCTGAAGTAGAAGTGGTGGGCGACATTTCATTCTCTCTGCAGAGGCTGGCGGAAAAGGTCGTAAAAAAAGGCGGTGCCGGATTCAGACCTGTCAGGGAGATGCTCGACAGAAAACTTTCACTTGGCCTCACCATGAAGTACCCGCCGACGCCCCATCAGATCGTGCTGCAGGTCCGGAGCGTGCTTGACGAGGACGACATACTTGTTTTGGACAACGGGATCTACAAGCTTTGGTTTTCACGGTTATATCGCACATACAAACCCAATACGTTTCTGGTCGACAATGCCCTGGCGACGATGGGGGCGGGCCTGCCCGCCGGCATGGCCGCAAAGATGCTCAACCCCGACAGGAGGGTCATTTCCGTTGTGGGGGACGGGGGTTTCATGATGAACTCACAGGAGCTTGAGACCGCCGTACGATATAAGATTCCGATAGTGATTCTGCTGCTCAACGACAACGGGTTCGGGTTCATCAGGTGGAAGCAGAAAAGCATGGGATTCAGAAGCTTCGGAGTGGACTATTCAAACCCCGATTTTGCACGCTATGCGGAAACCTACGGAGCGGCAGGCATGAGAGTGGGCAAAGGAGACAATCTCACGGAAATGCTGGAAAAGGCATTCTCGCAAAAAAAGCCCGTGCTCATCGACTGCCCTGTGGATTATTCACCGAACTATGAAACTTTTTCGCGAGAGATCGAACTTTCGGTCTGCGACCTGGTTTTTGATGAGAGAGGTACGTGACGTCAGGACAGCCGGCGTCTTCTCTCGAATATCTCCATTATAAGAAACATGACAACCGCAAGGCCGGCAAGAATGGCAATTACCTGCCAGTGGCTTACCTTGAATATTGCGGGCAGGACCGATTTACCCATCGGTGAAGACATGTAGAATACCTCAATATACGGATAGGCAACAGCAAATACCAGGGAGCCTGCCGCGATGCCGGCCAAGGTCACCAATGCGTCAAGTCTTCCCGATGCGAAACCTGCCACCGCGGTCCCCGGGCAGTATCCGCTGATCACAAAGCCTGCGCCGAATATCGCTCCACCCACGATCTGGGGCCAGAAAAAGGTAGGGACAATCCAGACCCTGCTCATATCTAGAAGCCCTATGTCGGACAGTACGTGGAGTCCCGCCGCGGCCACAACGATTGCAGTAAACATGACCTTCGGGACCGCAAAATCAGTCAGATAAAAGACCCCCGTAAGCTTGTGAGGGTCCCCGAGCCCTCCTCTTTCCAGAAACAGTCCAAAGAAAATCCCTAATATTACGGCCGATAAGAGACTTATGTCCTGAGTGAGCACAAAAGGCGCCGTCATGACCACAGCCTCCTGAAAAAAGCGGCCATGATGAAGCCGCTTATGAACATCGCAATCACAAATATCCAGCCCGAAAGAGCCAGCTGTGCTCCTCCAGAGAGCGCCACCCCGCTCGTACATCCCCTTGAAAGCCTGCTCGCAAAACCTATCAGCATTCCGCCCGTGAATGCCGTCAGCAATCTCGTACCATTCTTCATGCCCGACGCCTTATCGAACTTCAGCCTGAAATTGCCGCTCAGCAGAGATCCTGCCAGCGCGCCGAGGAAGAGGCCCCCGATCTCAAAAAGTACCCAGTTCAACAAGGGAGATGCGACGTTCAGGTACCTGGCGAAATACTTCAGCGTTCCTGCATACTCAGGACTTATTTCCCTTGTGCCTACGCCGGCAAGCAATGAAAACGCGCTCGACGCCGCCAGTCCCCAGCCAACGACATAGAATGTTGCAAGAAGGGTGATACCAAGGCCGATCCCGGCAATATACGGCGACCAGAAATTGTTCTTCTTCATCGAAGCCCCCTTATTTATCCGTTAAACAAATCTTATCAGTATTAAGGGATCTTCGCTACGGGGGGAAGAGATAAATACTGCAGAGGACTTTTAGCCCACATTACTCATAAACTTCAGGCACAACACGATGTGACAAGGCGGGACAAAGGTCCCGAGCGGTTTCTCCGCTAAAGGCGGATAAATTTCGCCGACCTGCCTGCGGGAACCGAAATGAGCGCGACTCTCAGGATACTAGGCGGTCTGCTCCGACGGCTCCTCTTCCTTCACTTCCCTCTGGTACCCGCATTCCTTGTTAAGGCAGGCCAGGAAAACCTCGCCGGTCTTGTTCCTCTTCTTCACGAGGAACTCCGCCCCGCATTGCGGGCACTTCTCAGAAACCGGCTGGTACCACGTAGCAAAGGTGCACTTGGGATAATTGCTGCAGCTCCAGAAGGGCTTGCCCCTTTTCGAGCGCCTCTCCACAAGGTCGCCGCCGTCCTGGGGACACTTTACGCCGGTGGAAACGGGCTTTGTTGTCTTGCACTCGGGGTACCGGGAACACGCAAAGAATTTGCCGAAACGGCCCGATTTCAGCACCATCGGAGAGCCGCACTTGGGGCATTTTTCGTCGGTCTCGGCCGTCTGCACCCCCTGCTTTTCGCCTTCGAGCGGCCTGGTGTTCTTGCATTCCGGGAATCCCGAGCATGCCATGAACCTTCCGTGCCGGCCCCACCTGATAACCATCGGCTTGCCGCATTTCTCGCAGAGGTCCTCCGTCGGTATGTCCTGGGGCTTCACCTTGCCCGGAACAGCCAGTGCCTGCGTCAGCTTCTCATGAAAGGGCTTGTAAAAATCCCTGACCACCTTGACCCATTCGAGCTTGCCCTCTTCCACGCCGTCGAGACTCTCTTCCATCTTCGCCGTGAACCCTGCGTCCAGCAAATCGCTGAACCTGTCGACCAGCAGGTCATTAACCACCACACCGAGTTCAGTCGGCGCGAATTTCCCCTCTGTCTTATGGACATATTTTCTGTCCTGAATGGTCGACAGAATGGCTGCATAGGTGCTCGGCCTGCCGATCCCCTTCTCTTCAAGCGCCTTTACCAGAGTGGCCTCGCTGTAACGCGGAGGAGGTTGCGTGAAATGCTGTTTCGGCTGGACCTGCAGAAGCTTCAGCCGCTCTCCTTCCTTGAGATTTGGAAGAATCGCCTCGTTTTCATCGAGAAGCTCATCGGTCCCCTCCGTATAGAGGGCCATGAACCCCTGGAACTTGACGACCGTCCCGGAGGCCCTGAAAACCGTTTCCTTACCGCAGGCCTCTCTGCCGCAGATAATCTCGAAGGTCGTCTGCTCAAGCCTCGCCGGTGCCATCTGACTCGCTATAAACCTGTTCCATATAAGCTTGTACAGGGAAAACTGGTCCTTGCCCAGGAATTGCCTGATTTCCTCGGGCCCCCTGTCAAGATATGTAGGCCGTATCGCCTCATGGGCCTCCTGCGCGGTGGCCTTGTTCTTGAAGACATTAGGCTTCTCGGGGATGTATTCCCGGCCGTAGTTTTTTTCAATAAACTCTCTGGCCCCCTTCCGTGCCTCCTCGGCTATCCTGGTTGAATCGGTCCTCATATAAGTAATAAGGCCGGTCGATCCCTCTTCGCCGAGTTCCACGCCTTCATAGAGCTGCTGGGCCACGGTCATGGTCTTCTTTGCCGTAAAGCGCAGCTTCCTCGCAGCCTCCTGCTGAATCGTGCTCGTGATGAACGGTGGGGCGGGCATCCTTTTCCTCTGTTTCCGTTCTATCCTGGCAAGGACAAATTCACCGCTCCGGACTGCGTTAACTACGCCTTCGGCGGTCTCCGAATCCTTTATGTCCGCTTTACGCTCGTCATACCTTGCAAGCCGGGCCCAGAACTGCGGCTTGCTCGACCCCTCAAACTCCGCGTTGATGGACCAGTATTCCTCCGGGGTAAAGGCCTCGATCTCGCGCTCTCTGTCCACGATGAGGCGGACAGCGACCGACTGAACACGTCCGGCGCTGAGACCCCTCCTGACCTTCCTCCACAAAAGCGGGCTCAGCTCGTAACCTGCCAGCCTGTCGAGAACCCTCCGCGCCAGCTGGGCATCCACCTTCTTCATGTCGATGCTGCCGGGATTCCTGATCGCCTCCCTCACCGCATCCTTCGTTATTTCGTTGAACTTGATCCGGAAGATGCCCTTCCTCCTGCCGTCGACCACTTCGGCGATGTGCCAGGCGATGGCCTCACCCTCCCTGTCGGGGTCAGGGGCAAGGTAAACTGCCGCAGCCTGTTTCGAGGCCTTCTTCAGCTCCCTTATCACCTTTTCCTTGCCCGGGATGATCAGGAAATTCGGCTCAAAATCATTCTCGATATCGATGCCCATCTCCTTCACCGGCAGGTCCTTTATGTGGCCTACCGATGCCTTGACCTCGAAATCTTTTCCCAGGATCTTGCTTATCGTCTTGGCCTTGGCCGGAGATTCGACGATCACCAGGGATTTCCCTAATTCCATATGATCCTTCTGCCTCCTCCGAAAACGAGAGAGTATATGTCTTCCTTCTCGAACGAACTCTTCCTTATCAATATATAAACAAGAAGAGACTTCAGTATGTCAAGCTCGTCCTCGTCCATCCCCTTTCCTGTTTCTATCTCAGCCAGTTCTTCTCCCAGGTCGAGAAGCTCCTGTTCGTCGTAGGAGAAGGTGTTAAGCATCTCTTCCGAATAGAATTCCACGTCTTTCAGATCCTTGGTCAACATCTTCAATATTTGCAGCAGTTTCTTTGACAAATTCACCTCACGCCAAATAAAATCTCTTGCCGCCGGACTGCCTGACTACCCCCTTCAGTTCCAGCGAAAGCATTACTTCCAGGGTCTTGTGCGCAGGCAGCGCAGCCTCCCTGGACACGGTATCGATATGCCTGGGCTCACGCGACAGCACGCGGCACAGACTCTTCTCCTCTTCGGACAATTCAATCGACTCTTCCCTCTTCACGGTGATGAACCCCTTGAGCACAGGGGCAAGTTCCCCTATGATATCATCCGCCCCGAGCACCAGCTTTGCCCCCTGCCTGATAAGTCTGTTCGTACCCTCGGAATTAAGGGATGTAATATTGCCGGGCACGGCAAAGACCTCCCTGTTCTGCTCCAGAGCGTAATTCGCCGTTATGAGGGAGCCGCTTCCCGGCGCGGCCTCAACGACCAGCACGCCGAGGGCAAGCCCGCTGATCAGCCTGTTCCTCCTCGGGAAATTCTCCCTGTTGGGAGCCGTACCGGGGGGAAACTCGCTGATCACGCATCCAGAACGCGCAATACTTTCCATGAGTCCCCTGTTCTCTGAAGGATAACATACATCGGGCCCCGATCCCATAACCGCGATCGTTCTTCCCCCGGACGCCAGCGCGCTCTTATGGGAAAGGGTGTCCACCCCCCTGGCCATACCGCTGATGATAGTAAAGCCGGCAGCCGAAAGTTCCCCGGCGATCCTCTGCGTCACCGACTCCCCATAGGCCGTATATTTCCTCGAACCTACAACGGCGATGCCGAACCTGTCATCAGGCACATACTCACCCTTCATGTAAAGGACTATAGGGGCGCCTTCGATCTCTTTCAGAGGGGCCGGGTAGAGCGAATCATTATACCCCACGACCCTTATGCCCTTCTTTTCCGTTTCCCTTTCATACCGCTCGACTTCATTCCATAGCGGGAAGTTCCTTATATTATGCGCCTTCTCCCTCCCGAAGCCCTGCAGGGAGAGAAGGTCCTTCATTCCGGCCCTGAATATATTTTCGGGGGTCCCCATCAGGGCAAGCAGCCTGCGCGAAGTGACCGGCCCGACATCGGGGACAAGTGAGAGCCCTATCCAGTACTTAGCTTCAGACATCCCGCTCACGGAAGAACCTGTTGGCCTTCAGACGCAGGGCCTGCAGTTTTATGAATCCCTCGGCGTCTTTCTGATTATATACATCTTCGGCCTCGAATGTCGCCAGCCGCTCGTCGTACAAAGAACGCGGCGACCTTCTCCCCACCGTCAGACAGCAACCCTTGTAGAGTTTCAGGCGCGCCGTTCCGGTCACGTTCTTCTGGGCCTCGTCGATCATCTTCTGAAGGGCGACCCGCTCGGGTGAAAACCAGTAACCGTAATAGATCATTTCGGCAAACCTCGGGCTCAGCGAATCGAGCATATGCGCGACCTCCCTGTCCAGGGTGATCGATTCGACGGCCTTTCTCGCAACGTGCAGGACGGTCCCGCCGGGGGTCTCATATACTCCCCGCGACTTCATGCCTACAAACCTGTTTTCAACGATGTCGACCCGGCCGATACCGTACTTCCCGGCAATCCCGTTGAGTTTTTCCAACAGGGCCGCCGATGAGAGCTTTTTACCGTTGAGTGTAACGGGATCGCCCTCTTCAAAGCCTATCTCTACGTATACCGGCCTGTCCGGGGTCTTTTCCGGAGGACTTGTCATGGTATACATGTCCGAAGGCGGTTCAGCCCAGGGGTCTTCCAGTATCCCGCCTTCATAACTGATATGAAAAAGGTTCCTGTCAGTACTGAAGGGCTTCTTCTTCGTCGCGGTGACCGGAATGGAATGGGCCCTCGCGTAATCGATGAGCGACTGCCGCGAGTTGAAAGACCATTCCCTCCAAGGGGCTATGACCTTTATGTCCGGCCTTAGCGCATAGTAGGTCAGCTCGAACCTCACCTGGTCGTTACCCTTGCCCGTGGCTCCGTGGGCGACTGCGTCGGCGCCCTCCTTACCGGCTATTTCCAGCTGTTTCTTTGCGATAAGCGGCCTCGCTATCGATGTCCCGAGAAGATAGAAGCCCTCATATACGGCGTTTCCCCTTAGCATCGGAAAGATATAGTCCTTCACGAACTCTTCCCTCAGGTCTTCGACATATACCTTCGAAGCTCCGGTCTCGACAGCCTTCTGCCTTACCTTCCTCAGGTCCTCGCCCTGTCCCAGGTCCGCGCAGAATGCGATCACTTCGGCACCATAGGTCTCCTTCAGCCATTCTATCGCAACCGAGGTATCCAGCCCCCCTGAATAGGCAAGGACTATTTTCTTCACCATCTCATCACTCCGACGTGAAATTTTCAGTGCCGCAGCCAGTACGCAACCGCGACCCCTTATTACAAGTTTTAACCATAGCACAAAACCGGATTAAATGTAAATTTGCATCGGCTTCTTCGCAAGAAGTCTTTCTTGAGTTTGTCATTCCCGAATTTCTTAGCCGGGAATCCATTCTTTTCAAGTAGTTATGCCCACCTTGTATACCCGCCTTGGCGGGTGTGACCACTTTTTGCCGTTCTTATCTACATTAGCGGCAAAAAAAAGTCTGAAAGTCAATTGAAATTTAATCTCAATTTCAGTTAGACTAGCCTGGATGGAACAGAAGATTTTTCGGGATTTTCTCGGGCGGAAAGGCCTCAAACTGACCAGGGAGAGGATGTCCGTCCTCAGGGAGGTCTTCTCCTTTCACGATCATTTTGATCCGGAAAACCTCTATCTCAGGATCAGGGGTTCGGGACTGAAGGCGTCGCGGGCGTCCGTATACAGGACTTTAAGCCTCCTCGTCGAAAGCGGTCTCGTCCGTCTGTCGATGAGGACCGAAAGAGGCAATATATACGAACACCGGTTCGGCCATGGCCACCATGATCATATGATATGTAATTCATGCGGGAAGATCATCGAGTTTTATTCCGAAAAACTCGAAAACATCCAGGACGAAATCTGCGATAACAATAAATTCGACGGGGTCAGTCACACCCTCGAGATAAGGGGAATTTGTGAAAGGTGCGGAAAGCAGGGCGATAAGAGAAGACAAGAAGAAGCAGAAATATAACAGGATAGTCCTTGCGGGAAACCCCAATGTGGGCAAGAGCGTAATCTTCGGACTTCTGACCGGTAAGTACGTTACTGTATCAAACTACCCCGGCACAACCGTCGAGGTCTCACACGGCAACATCTCCCTGGACGGCAAGAAGTTCCTGGTCGTGGATTCCCCGGGCGTAAACAGCTTCATTCCCATGAGCGAGGACGAACGCGTTACCCGGGACATACTGCTGCTGGAAAGACCGGAGAGCGTCGTGCTGGTCGCGGACTCCAAGAACCTGAAGCGCGCACTCATGCTTCTCCTTCAGCTGGCGGAGATGGGACTGCCGTGCGTTCTCGCCCTGAATATGGAAGACGAGGCGAAGGCCCGGGGGCTTGAAATAGATTACAAGGGGCTTGAGGAGGTCCTCGGCGTCAGGGTGATCGGCACCGTGGCCCCGCAGAGGAAAGGCATATCGCAGTTAAGGGAAGCTCTCACCTCGGCGGCCGCACCAGCGATAAAGACGAATTACGGTGATGTAATCGAGACTTACGCTGATAAGATTTCGGCCCTGCTCCCCGCTTCCAATATCTCCCGGAGGTCCATCTCCCTCATGATACTTTCCGGAGACGACAGCCTGAAAGGGTGGCTGGTCGCAAATCTCGATGCCGGGCGGATAAAGGAAATAGAAGACTTACGCGACGAAGCGCAGATAAAACTGAAAGAACCCCTGTCCAATATCATAGCAAGAAAGCGGATAGAGCTGGCAGGGGCCATCGTCAATGCCGTGCTCGGTAAGGGCGGTGGAGAAACAGGACAGCTCGCAAGATGGCTCGGCAGGTGGACGATGCATCCTTTCTGGGGCATCTTTTTCCTTATCTTCGTCCTCTTCGGATTTTATGAGTTCGTCGGAAAATTCGGAGCCGGCACGCTGGTCGATTTTTTGGAGAATGTCATATTCGGACAGTATCTGAGTCCCGGACTGGAAAAGGTCGTCCGTTACCTCATCCCCTTTCCCTTACTCCAGGACCTGCTGGTGGGACAATACGGCATTTTTACCATGGCCATTACTTATTCGGTGGCGATTATTCTGCCGATCACCGCGACATTCTTCATGGCCTTCGGTCTTCTTGAGGACAGCGGGTATCTGCCCAGGATCGCCGTCCTCACCAACAGCGCCTTCTCCAGGATAGGACTGAACGGCAAGGCGGTGCTGCCCATGGTGCTCGGCCTCGGCTGCGGCACCATGGCGACCATGACGACACGGATACTCGAAACAAAGAGGGAAAGGGTCATCGCGACCTTCCTCATCGCGCTGGCGATCCCCTGTTCGGCCCAGCTGGGGGTCATGCTCGGTATGGTCAGCGCCTTCCCTGCGGCGGTGGCGGTCTGGTGGCTGGCGACGGTGTTCCTCGTCCTTGTCCTCACCGGGTTCATAGCGTCGAAGGTGCTTCCCGGGGAAAAGGCCGATTTTTTCCTCGAACTTCCCCCCATAAGGACCCCCAGGATGGGCAATATAATCATGAAGACCCTGAGCAGGATCGAATGGTATCTCAGGGAGGCAGTGCCGTTGTTCATACTCGGCACATTTATCCTGTTTGTGCTGGACAAGATAAAACTGCTCGGGTGGCTCGAAAAAGTCCTGTCTCCCGTGGTCGTCAACCTCCTGGGCCTTCCTCAAAAGGCGACGGCGGCCCTTCTAATGGGATTTCTCAGGAGGGATTACGGCGCCGCAGGTCTTTTTGAACTTTCGAAGCAGGGGCTCATGGACGAGAGGCAGGTCATCGTGAGCATAATAACCCTCACGCTGTTCGTCCCGTGCCTTGCGAACTTTTTCATGATCATCAAGGAGAGGGGGTCGAAGACCGCTCTCATGATGTTTGCTCTGATTACCGTCTTCGCGCTCGCCGTTGGCACCGGAATAAATATGCTTCTGACGGTGCTCTACTGAAAATGCAGTTGTCTCCCCCTCTTTTGACAGCATTTTTTCGGCGGTAGTATAATCAGAAAATCATGAAAATAAGATTCCTTATCGCCCTGGTCGTTCTGGCCTTGTTCGCCGGCGGCGCCGGAGGCGCTTATCTTGCCCTGTCAAAGGGCCTCCCCTCGATAGACGAACTAAAGGAATATAATCCGGCGGCGGGTACAAGCATTTATGCCGATGACGACACCCTCATCGGGGAGCTGAAGGTAGAAAAGGGTACATTCGTCCCGCTCGACGAAATTCCCAAAGACATGATCGATGCCGTGGTGGCCGTGGAAGACGCACGGTTCTGGAAGCACGGCGGGCTGGATTATGTAGCCATCCTTCGGGCAGTATTGAAAGATGCGTTTTACAGGAGTCTCAAGGAAGGGGGGAGCACACTGACCCAGCAGCTGGCGAAGGTGGTTTTTCTGAGCCCGAAAAAAACCCTGAAGCGCAAACTGCTGGAGGCGGCCCTGGCGATCAGGATGGAGAAGACCCTAAGCAAGAAGGAGATCCTTGAACTCTATCTCAACAAGGTGTATTTCGGACACGGCGCATACGGGGTGGAGATGGCCGCCCGGACCTACTTCGGGAAACCGGCCAGGAAACTGAACCTTGCCGAGGCTGCGCTGATAGCGGGTCTCGTCAAGGCCCCTACACGGTACTCGCCTTACAACAGTCTGTCCCGGGCGCGGGAGCGTCAGAAGATCGTCCTGACACGCATGGAAGAAGAGGGCTATATAACAAAGGCCCAAAAGAAGAAGGCTTATCGCACGCCCCTCTACCTGTCGAGCCCGCAGAAAGGCGCGGACGTCTACAATTATTTCATTGACTATGTCAGGAAGTACCTGGAAGAAAAGTACGGCGAAGACGCAGTTTACAGGGAAGGGCTGAAGGTGCATACCACTCTCGACAGGGGGATGCAGGCGGAAGCCGTAAGCGCCGTGCAGTCCGGCTTGAGAGAGGTGGACAAGCGACAGGGATGGCGGGGCCCCGTTGAACATAAGACAGGCATCAACCTTGCGAAAGAATTGAAGGACGGGGAGATCACCACAAGCGTGGTAAGCAAGCCGGGCGATATGTACACCGGTCTTGTACTCAAAGTCGCCGCGAAAGAGGCGCTCATAAAGACAAGAGGAATTATTGGGAAGCTTTCACTGAAGGACGCGGAATGGGCGGTAAAAACCCTGGACGCGGGGAGCGGCCGGACGAGGCTGTTGAGGAAATTCGCTTTGACGAAGATACTGAGGGCCGGCGATGTGGTAATGGTCAGGATAGTAAATGTGCACGGGAGGAATATCAGGCTGGGTCTGGAACAGGAGCCGGAGGTCGAAGGTGCCCTGGTGGCCGTCGAGCCTTACACGGGTTTCATAAGGGCCATGGTGGGAGGATACGACTTCACAAAAAGCGCATACAACAGGGTCCTCCTGGCAGAGAGGCAGCCCGGCTCCGCCTTCAAGCCGGTCATCTACGCGGCCGCAATGGACCACGGCTTCACTCCGGCGAGCGTCATCGATGACGAACCGGTGACATATACGGGCGGCCCGAAAGGCAAGTGGAGCCCGGAGAACTACGACCACCAGTTTCACGGCCCCACCCGTCTCCGGGACGCACTCGCCTTCTCCCGTAACGTCGTCACCGTCAAGCTCGTCGACTCAATGGGGATAGACGTCGTGAGGGACTTTGCCAGGACATTGGGTTTTCAGGGGCAGATGCCGAGAAACCTCAGTATTGCTCTCGGATCTTTCGATGTAACCCCTTTTGAAATGGCGATGCTCTACAACGTCTTTGCCAGCGGCGGGCAGAAGGTCAAGCCCGTCTCCATCAAATTCATAACCGACCGCAAAGGCAGGGTCATCGAAAGCAACGAGCCCGAGAGGAAGCAGGTGATAAGCCCCCAGACTTCCTTCCTGGCCACTTCCATGATGGAGGATGTCGTAAAGCACGGAACGGGATGGCGCGCAAAGGCACTGGGATTCCCTGTTGCCGGCAAGACCGGGACCACCAACGATTATAAGGATGCCTGGTTTGTCGGGTATACAACAAACCTGGTCGCCTGCGTCTGGGTCGGCTTCGACAACTCCCGGTCCCTCGGGCCGATGGAAACGGGGGCACGGGCGGCGTCCCCGATATGGGTTTCCTTCATGAACGGCGCAGCTAAGGCGGGGGCGGAAGAATTCAAGCAGCCTGAAGGCATAGTAAGTTATTTCATTGATCCGAAGACAGGACTCCTTTCCCGCGACCGGACGGACCTCAGGGAATACTTCAAGGAGGGCACGGAGCCGAAGGACTTTGCCCGCCGCAGGACGATCTGGGAGATCAAGGACCCGTCGAAATTCAATTTTGACTAGCCTGGCCGGCAGCGCCGGAATGGGTTAGTTCTTTTTTGCCTTAGCTGAAATATAGACGATGCAGTCTTCACATATCCTGCCGGACTGCGTGTTGCATATCATTCTGTTCAGTTCCCAGCAAGGCTTTGTCCTGTCTATGTATGCCGAACACTTGTTTTTTCTTTCCTCGGAGCATGCCGTGATTTCCCAGCAGGGCGCATAGTCCAGGAGTTTCTTTATCCCCTCTATGCTTATCTTCTTGTTGTGGATCAGTTCCCTGACGCACCGGAGCCATTTGATGTCGTTTTCGGAATAGTACCTGTTCTTGTTCCTCCTGGCAGGTTTTATCAGCCCGTGCTTCTCATAGAGCCTCAAAGTCTGGTCCGTGGTCCCGATCAACTCCGCAACGATGCCGATCGGGTAAAGCGGCATCTCTTTTCTCTCTTCGTCTGTCAGGTCTTTCCTCATCTTGCCCCTTGCCATAATGTTGTGCAAATCCGATCGTACTTTCTTAATAATTATAATTATTAAGCCATTATCAAATTAAAAAATGCAAGTTTTTTATCCGCTTTTTTGTTCCAAGTTGACTTTGCCCGAGCAAGTCGTGTAAGATACTGCGATTTTTACTAAGGAGGCAATCTCATATGCTCGAAGAAAAAATGTTCCTTGACCCGATTGTCAATCCCCATGTTGTGCCGCACTTTGTTTCGTACTCCCTGCTCGCTTCGGTAATACTGATAGTGGTCTCCCTGATCGTCCGCGCTTCGATCAAGCTGGTGCCACGGGGCACGCAGAATTTCATGGAGGTGATCGTGGATGCGCTGCTTAACCTCTGCGAAGAGAATATCGGCCACCACTGGGGAAGACCCCTCTTCCCCATGATCGCAACGATAGGCCTCTTCATAGTTGTCGGCAACTTTCTCGGTCTCCTTCCCTGGTCCACGTCTCCAACGGCCAATGTCAACACCAACGCAGCCATGGCAATCCCGGTTTTTCTGGCGACCCATTACTACGGCCTTCGCGTCCATGGATTCGGGTACATAAAGCACTTTCTCGGTCCTATCCGCTCCATAGCCGCGCTGCCGCTTATGATACTCATGTTTATTATCGAGGTAATCGGTCATCTCGCCAGGCCGATGACTCTCTCGGTCAGGCTTTTGGGCAACATGAGCGCGAAACACTATCTGCTCCTGGTGCTGGGGATACTGGTAGCGCCGATAGTTCCGTCGGCCATCCTGGTGCTCGGCGTGCTTGTGAGTGTCATCCAGGCGTTCGTCTTTACCCTGCTTTCAGCCTTGTATCTCGCTGGTGCCGTTGAAGAGGCACATTAATTCAAAGTACTTTGGAAAGGAGGAAGAAACAATGAAGAAGAAACTCTCAGTTGTACTTCTGGCCCTCTTGCTGGTAGTCCTGCTTGCCCCTGTCGTGTTCGCTCAGGAAGCTGCTGCTGCGGCTCCCGATGCCGCAAAACTGAACTACTATGCCCTCACCGCCATCGCTTGCGGTATCGGCGTGGGGATTGCCGCTTTGGGTACGGGCATCGGACAGGGAATGGGTCTCAAGGGTGCTTGCGAAGGTGTAGCGAGGAACCCCGGTGCATCAGGAAAGATCACCACTACCCTGATCATCGGTCTCGCCATGGTCGAGTCACTCTGTATTTATGCGCTCGTCGTAGCCCTGATCCTGCTCTTCGTCAACCCATTCAAGATATAGCGGCGCATTATTATTGATTGCAAAAAAGGCCGTGTTCTGCACGGCCTTTTTTTATTGTGCCGGGCTTGAAGAAAGTGCGGCCGACAAATTATTATAAATGCAGACCCGTCATCGTAAGGCTCTCTGTTGAACAGCTCAATCTACCTGAGATTAAAGGAAAAAGCCGTAAGGGCCAGCGAAATGCTGGGGCCCCCCTCTTTCTATGACGCATGCCGGAAAGAGCTGGATATATCGAGCTCTTCGTTCACCGAAAGCGCGTTGATCCGCAGGTGCAGATCCTACTTGAACAATACGAGGCTCCACCCTGCTCACGGGATTTTCCACTGCGAGAAAGTGGCCGTGGAGGCAGGCGCTCTTGTGCAGGCAGAGCGGCGGTGTTACGGAAATCAGGGTCCGGATACCGGGGAACTGATGCTCTGCGCCCAAATCGCCGGGATGCTCCACGATATAACCCGGGACCGCCGGGACCATACCGTTACGGGCAGCATCGAAGCGGCGCTGATCCTCCGGGATTTCAACATCAGCGACGCTGATAAGAGATATATTACGGCGGCCATAAGGAACCATGAGGCATTCAAGGAGGCACCTGCTTCCGCCGACGAGGCAGGCAGGCTCGTGAGCGATTCCCTGTACGATGCGGACAAGTTCAGGTGGGGACCGGACAATTTTACCACCACCCTCTGGCTCATCACACAATCTTCAGGGATGCCGGCGGAAACGCTGCACCGCATCTTCAGGGAAAAGATGGAGGTCATCGCGAGGATCAGGGACACTTTCAGGACCAATACGGGGAAGAAATACGGACCGGAATTCATTGATATGGGGATAGAAATCGGGAATGAAATTTACCGGGAACTCGACAATATGTTAGGAGACTGACGTCATGCTTTTAATAACGGATTTGAGCCGCATCACAAAGAAGTTCACGAACACCGTCCTTACCCTCGGAAATTTCGACGGACTGCACCTCGGTCACCAGGAGTTGATAAAAATGGTGATGAAGAGGGCCCGCAAGACGGGCGCGGTCAGCATGGTGGTGACATTCAGGCCGCATCCCCTCAAGATCCTGGCCCCCGAGAAATGTCCGCCCCTCATAAGCATCTACGAAGAAAAGATCGCGCTCTTCGAGAAGCTGGGGCTCGATGTCCTCGTCAAGATCCCTTTCACGCTCGATTTCGCATCCATGTCTCCTGAAGATTTTACAAAAAAGATCCTCTGCGACCTCCTTGGGGCGAAGGAAATATTCGTGGGGTACAATTACCGTTTCGGAAAAGGCAGGACCGGCAATGTCCGGACCTTGAAAAGACTGGGCAAACAATGCGGGTTTGTGGTGAGGGAGGTGGAACAGGTATCATTTGACGGGGAAGTCATCAGCAGCACAAAGATAAGGAAACTGCTGGCTGAAGGCAGTGTCGAACACGCCGCCCGTCTACTGGGCAGGGACTATGCAGTCACGGGGATAGTCGTCAAAGGGGACGGCAGGGGAAAAGGTCTCGGATTCCCGACGGCGAATATCGCTCCGAAGCACTCCATCATCCCCGCCAACGGGGTATACGCCGTCAGGTTCTTCGTGAGGGAAAAGTTTTACGACGGAATCGCCAACATCGGGTTGCGACCCACGTTCGATGAAAACAGGCTCACCATCGAAGTGCATGTACTGGACTTCAACGAGGATATTTACGGAGAGGAGATCTCGCTCTACTTTGTCGGAAGGATCCGGGAAGAGCGCAAGTTCAAAGGCCCCGACGATCTGGTCCGGCAGATAGCTTCCGACATCCGAACCGCAAGGGAGATGCTCGCGGAACATCGCCACATGCCTTCTCTTTCAGCTTAGTTCTCTTTGCTTAGAGATGTACGGCGGCACGGAAGCCCCTACCAGGCAACTCTGTTGATCTTTGTACCCTGAGGGGCTAAGCTTTGTCTATGGGAGGGCTCGCCCTATGGATAACGGGGCTGCCGGGCAGCGGGAAGAGCACGGCAGCGGACGGGATAAGGAAACTACACCCGGACTTTTTCATCCTGAGGATGGATGAGCTGAGAAAGATCGTAACGCCCAATCCCACTTATTCTGATACGGAAAGGGACCTCGTTTACAGGAGCCTCGTTTATCTCGCCATGGTGCTTACCGAACTCGGCCGCAATGTGATCATCGATGCCACGGGCAACCGCAGAGTATGGAGGGATCTGGCGCGCGGGCTTATACCGGACTTCATCGAGGTCTATCTGAAGTGTACCGTCGAGGAATGCAGCATAAGGGAAAGGATGAGGACCGACACGCGCGGAGCTCCGGCAGGCATATACAGGAGAGGAGAGAGAGGATGGCCCGTCCCCGGCGTAAACGTACCCTATGAAGAGCCGCTCAATCCCGAGATCGAGGTTGAATCGACAGTCTCGTCTGCGGATGATATCATCGCGCTGATAGATGATTCCCTGAAACGAAGACTGAACGCCTGAGCGCGCTTCTTACAGGCTCTTCTTCCCGACAGGCATGATGTAAAGCGGCTCCTCATCCCCGGCCATTTTCACGATATCTTTTACGTCGCCGTCTTTGAAGGCCCCTATCACCACGGTCCCGAGCCCCAGTGACACCGCCTGCAGGTAGACATTCTCGACCGCGCTTCCGGCCTCGGCATTTACATACCTTATGCCTCTTTTCCCGTATTTCGCTATTGTCCGGCCGTAATGCGCGGAAAAAATGATGACCGCCGGGGCCTCTCTGACGGGCGTCTGGTCAGCGGCCGCACTGTAAAGTTCCCGTCGCATGTCGCCGTCCGCTGTCTTCACGAGTTCATGACCCGGCGGCCTGTACCTGTAGATTCCGGCAGGGAGGTCCCTCACATTCCCGGACAAAACGTATACCTCAAGCGGATACAGTGCCCCGGCGGAGGGCGCCGTGCGGAGCCCTTTCCCGGCCTCCGTGATCCCCTGGGCGGCCCATAGAAGCTGTGAAATCTCAGACAGACCAAGCGGACTCCCGGAGAATGATCTGACGGACCTTCTTTCATGGAGGGCCTCTTCCACAGGTGTCCGGCCGGTGTATACGGGAGGGGGAAGCTTTATCGCAGGCTGTTCCGATACAAGACCGGGCGGAGACTTGTGCCTCACCTTCGACGGCCACAGAACGACAACAAGAGCGACTATCGCGGCAGCAAGTATCAGGATCGAGATCAGGGTACGCCTGCCGGCATTGTTCATGCTTTTCTCCTTGAAGTCTTCCTGAGCGCCCGGTTTGCCGCCGACGCTCCTATTTACATGATATTATTTTTTCGGAAGAATTCAAACCTCATTTGCGTCGGGGTCCGTATCTGTCTTATCGGGGATGAGCCGTCAGCCGCCTGATACCTAAACACCGGGATGACGGATTGAACAATTCACCCAAGGCGATCTCATCCCGTTGAACGTATACATGACAGGGCCAGTATTCCTTTTTTCATGGGCGGACAGTTTACGTCGCCGGTTATTCCCCGTCGCACCTTTCGTCCGCTGTTTCAACTACCCGGCCTTTCGGACTTCTCCCACCGGAGCCGCTTTCGTGGATTACCGACATCATCTCCCACAGCAGCTTTTTCGCCAGCTCCTCATCGATAAAGAGTGCAACCATTCTGCCGACCCTCTCAGCGGCCGCCGCCAGGCTTTCCTTGTCGCCCGGCGATTCCGCAATCGTACCCGTCGCCCTCTTGAGAAAGATACTGCTTGCTTTCTTGTCGAGGGCCTCGGTCATCAGGGTCTGCAAGTCGTGTTTGATGTCCATTAAATCACAACCCCAGATCGACAATAATTCTGTACAGCAGGTTTATGACCTTCACTATGAATACGGCTACCGCGAGCAGGATGATGCCCAGAATGACCTGTCTGGACATGTCCGGCAGGGAAGGGAAGAGGAGAATCGCCAGATACCCCGCAACCAGAAGCCCTATAAGATAATACAGAAGCCGCCAGGTCTTCTTGACAATCCCCCCCGGGATCTTCTTGTTAAGACTGAACGCCCTGAGAAATGCATAAACCAATATGCATATGGCGGCGCCAAAAAGAAAAAAGATAAGCGATTCCATCAGTCCTCCCCTTTTTTCTCTCTCCCCATTGTCATTCCCCGGCAAGCCGGGCCATGATGAGACTGCGGAGATCATAACGTTTTCCCGCAGTAAAGTGCGGTACCGTCAGGATGCCGTAATAGACTGACCAGAGCTGCAGTCGGCCTTTGGCTACGTTAAAAATTATAGCAAAAAATATGCCGGAAAATGCAAGAAGGGCAAATGCCTGTTTCCCCGGATTTGATGCCTCAGCGGGGATGCCCTCCCGTATAAATTTTACATAATCTGCTCCCAAAATTATATAGTCAAGTCGGTGGGTTGGGAAGCTCCGGTGCAACGAGCATCAGGTCACACTGTCACATCAGAAAGCCGACATTCCACCGGGGCCGGTCCTCTCGGAAGGTCGTGTGGTAAGACCTGCCAGCTCAACCATCACCTTCATGCTGAAGTCCCCCGGCTTCTTGTCCGCCTCAAACCGCAGTCCCCAGCACTGCCTCATGTACCTTAGAGCCACGTTCATATCCTGCAATCCCCCTCCCCTGGCGTCGTACCAGAGGCTTCCGGTCATCTCTATCGCCTTGAGGGGCCTGAAAGAAACCCCCGCTGTGTACATGAGAATATCTTCCACCCTGTTGTAACGCTGCCCGATCGATACGAAGGAGTTCTTAACGTTAAAGCCCAGGTCCGATGTTATAGTGTCGAACCCCCCGGTGTAAAAATTGTAGGTGGCCTCAAGCAGGAGAGGAAAGGGGTACTTGACTCCCAATTCCATTTCCAGCGGGAGAAAGGGCTGGTGATTGTCATACGTATCAAAGGCCTGAGTGAGCCTGAAGGCGACGACCTCCCTCCCCTTCACAATCGCCCGGTTCAGAACACTCAGCTCGATGTTCGACGTCTTGCCGAAGAGTTCGGTGGAATCGAATAAGGGGAGGTCATTTTCGGAAGAATAGATGAAATGATACCTGATCGACGGCTCTATCACATGCGTAAAGTATGAATAGGTCCTGTACAGCCTCGTGTGGCCGGTTACGTCGTATTCAAAGGCCCCCCTTATGGTCTGATCCTCTCCATCCGTGTCCTTGTAAAAAGAATACCCCGTGGCCCGCACGGCGGCCGTCTGCGTAAGGACGAAGTCGCTGCCGATGGAGTGAAGGACCCTGGGATAAAAGTCTATCCTCGCCGCCGACGTGCCGTTTTCGCGCCACAGGTTACCCGCATTCAGGTCCGCCGAGACCATGAAGTCACCCGCCCGCGTATAGTTCAGTACATAACCGGCCTCGGGAAGCCTCTGGGCTACATTCCCCGTATCGTTCAGCAGGTCCACCCAGTACTGGGAAAGGAGATACAGCCGCGAATTCGAAAATGGCAGGTCGAATTCACCTGTCGACTGGAGAAACCGGAGCGTCGTGGTCTGGTAGTGTGTGCTGAACTGGCGGTAAAAATCCTTTTCATTTACGTAATCGATATCAAGGAAGCCGCCGGGCCCCTGGTCACTGCGTTGCTCGTGCAGGGCCTTCACCTGCCAGAAGTCCTTGTCGGTCAGAGGATCTTTTATGTGGTAGGCCCACCAGTTGCTCTTTGTCACCCCGGGCCGCACGAAACGGTACTCAATGCCTGTTCCCGTCCCCCCCTTGCCGTATTCATCCAGTATAAAGGTGGCGTCGCTGCTGTCCGACATGGCCCAGTAAAAAGGGATCCCCGCTTCCAGTCCCCTCTGCCTTGTGTAGCCGACGGTGGGCGTCAGGAACCCTGTCTTGCGCTCGGAGGTGAGCGATGTCCAAAGATAGGGAGTATAGAATACGGGCAGGCCCTTTATGCGAAAAGACGCATCCCTCGCCTTGACTTCCCGGCCGACAAGAACATCCACCTTTTTCGCCTTAAAGCACCAGGCCGGCAGCGGTGCGTCACAGGTGGTAAAGTTCGCCTCCGGACTGTAGTAATAATTCTCACCTTTTTTTTCTATTTCTGCCGCAGAAAGGCGATAGTTGTCCTTCTTATAGAGGAGTTTGGCATTGTAAAGTCTCCCCGTCTTTTCGTCCATATTCATCTCGGCCCTTTCAGCCGCGATGGATGTCTCCTTATCCTCATAGGTAAAGTGGCCTGTGGCAACGGTCTCCGAGGTCTCTTCGTAATAAATGATCTTGTCGGCACGGATAACTGCGCCGTCTCTTTTCACCTCCACGGAGCCGGTGGCCACGTATTCTTTCCTGTTTGGAAAATATTCGAGTTTATCGGCGGCAATGACCGTCTGCCTTCCGGCGGCGAAGGAGCCAACTGCGGCATACAAGATACATAAGATGCAAACCATGAGGCCGATGACCCGCCGATGGCCGCCGGCGCGTTTCGCCGTCCGTCCCACGCACCCCGCCGGCCTCATTCCCTCAGCCTCGAAAACACCCCCTTGTTGCCCAGGACTTCCGTCGCCTCTCCTATCGTATAGAAAGATCCTGTCACAACAATAACGTCTCCCGGCGCATACAGCCCTTCAGCCTTCCGAATGGCATCCGCAACACCGTTAGATATGACCGAGGGATATCCCAGTGCCGCAGCATGGGCGGACAGCACCTCGGCCGAAGCGGCCCGGCCGTAAGACGCAGCAGTGAATATCACCGCCGAGGCAAGGGGAAGCAACGGTCTGAGTATGCCGTCGATGTCCTTGTCCCCCATGATCCCGATGACCAGAATGACCCTGCCATACACCCGGGCGACGATCTTGCCGAGATACGCCGAAAGGGCGGCGGCCGCGTCCGGGTTGTGGGCGCCGTCGATGACTGTCGCCGGTTTTTCCCTGACAATCTCTATTCTTCCGGGCCATCTCACCGCCTCGAGACCTTCCCTTATGTTGCATATCATCCCCGGATATTTTCCCGTCAGTATCTCTGTCGTTTTGACTGCCAGCGCCGCGTTTACCGCCTGGTGCTCACCGGCGAGGGGAAGGCGCAGATGGTCATATTCCTTTTCCCCCCCGTAGCGGAAAGAGAGGCCGCAAGCGTCTTCCAGCACTATCGACGACGAAAAGTCCCGGCCGTACCTGAAAAGGGAAGATCTTTTTTCTGAAGACCTGTTCTCGATGACTTCAAGAACCTCCGGTGCCTGCGGAGCCACAACGACCGGCACCCCGGGCTTGATTATACCGGCCTTTTCGGCAGCCACCTCGCCGAGTGTATTCCCGAGGAATTCGCGGTGATCAAGACCGACGGCGGTGAGCACGGTCACTTCCGGCAGGATCACGTTCGTGGCGTCAAGTCTTCCGCCCAGTCCGACCTCGACAATTGCCCATTCAACCCCCCTGAGCCTGAAACAAAGAAAGGCCATCGCAGTTACGACCTCAAAAAAAGTGGGGGAAAAGTCCCCGATTTTTCCAACGGCCTTTCTCACTTCTTCGGCAAGTGCGACCACATCCTCTTCGCTTATCTCTTCGCCGTCGATACGTATCCTCTCCGTAAAGCTGACAAGATGGGGCGAAGTGAAGAGGCCGGTCCTGCATCCTGAGGTCCGTATGACCGACTCTGTCATGGACGACGTGGAACCCTTTCCGTTCGTGCCGGCGACGTGGACGGAACGGAAAAAATGGTGGGGATTGCCGAGCGCATAAAGGAGTCTGGTGATGTTGTCGAGGCCGAATTTCATGCCGTACTTCTGGAGCCCGTAGAGGTATTCGACGGTCCTCCTGTAACTCATGCGAGGAGTTCGATGACCTTCGCCACGGTCTCCTTCATATGTTTTCTGTCAACGATCTCGTCGATAAGGCCGTGTTCGAGAAGGAATTCCGCTCTCTGGAAATCATCGGGAAGCTGCTGTTTGATGGTCTGTTCGATCACCCGTGGACCCGCAAACCCCACAAGACTCTTCGGCTCGGCAATGATGATGTCACCCAGCATGGCAAAACTTGCAGTGACTCCTCCGAAGGTGGGGTCCGCAAGGATCGAGATATAGAGCATGCCCGCGTCTTTCAGCCTGGCAACCGCCGCGGACACCCTCGCCATCTGCATGAGGGAAAAGATGCCCTCCTGCATCCTAGCCCCTCCCGAGGACGCGATCGTGATGAGCGTTTTCTTCGACTCCGTCGCCGCCTCCGCCGCTCTGAGTATCTTTTCACCCACGACAGAACCCATACTCCCCCCCATGAAAGAGAATTCCATGACCGCGATGACCACCGGATGCCCGCCGACATTCGCCTCCCCGGAAATTACCGCATCAGGAAGTCCGCTTTTTTTCCTGTTCTCCTCTAACCTGTCCTTGTAGGAAATCTTGTCCTTGAAATTGAGGGGATCACTGGAAGAAAGGCCGGTATCCATCTCGACAAAACTCCCGTCGTCAACGAGGAGCTTGATCCTCTCCCGCGCACTGATCCTGAAGTGGTAATTGCATTTCGGGCAGATCCTCAGGTTCCTGTCGATCTCCTTCCTGTAGATGATCTCCCTGCAGCTCTCGCATTTCACCCAGAGCCCTTCGGGGATCTTCACCTTCTTGTCGGCTTTAAGCTCTCTGTCTTTCTTAAACCACGCCATGACAGTTACCGCCCTTCAGAAAGAGGAAAGTTTTCCACTCAGGCGATCGCCCCCCTGAGAGAAAGGAGGTACGCCTTGAGGTCTTCGTCGGGCTCTTCCGTCCGTTTCACGATTGCGCTCCCGATAATAACACCGTCGGCGAACCTGGAAACGGCCGATGCCTCTTCGGGTGTCGATATCCCGAATCCGACCGCCACAGGCGTCCTGCTCTCCTGCCGGATCCTCGAAATGTGGGACCCGATTGCCGGGTCCATGGAGAGTTTTGCGCCGGTGATGCCCGTAATCGAGACGTAGTATATGAAGCCCGTAGAAGCCCTTGCCACCGTCCTGATCCTCTCTTCCGTAGAAGTTGGGGCCAGGAGAAAAATTGTATCGAATGCGGCCTTTCTGGCATATTTTCTCAGGACACCCGCCTCATCAGGGGGCAGATCAGGCACAATCATCCCGTCAACGCCCGCTGCAGAGGCGTCACGGACAAACCTTTCCTCACCGTACCTGAATACGGGATTGTAGTAAGTCATCAGGATTATCGGTATCTGCGTGACCTTTCTCAGATCAGCCACAAGATCTATGACGCCGCCGAGCGTCACACCCTCCCGAAGCGCACGCTGGGCGGCCTTCTGGATCGTCGGCCCGTCGGCAAGGGGGTCAGAGAAAGGCACACCCAGTTCGATGATATCGGCCCCGCAGTCCTCAAGCATCTTCACCAGTTGCACGGTCCTGTTCAGGTCGGGGTCGCCTGCCATTATATAGGGTATAAAGGCCTTCCCTTTTTTCTCTCTTATCCTTTTGAACGTCCTGCCGATGCGGGACATCAGAGTTCTATCCCCCTGAGTCTTGCAACGTGCTGGACATCTTTGTCGCCTCTTCCTGACAGATTGACGATTATTACCTCCTCCTTCGAAAGACCGGGGGCCATCCTCACCGCCTCGGCGACGGCGTGGGCCGACTCCAGTGCCGGGATGATCCCTTCCGTCCTGGAAAGGAATTCGAAGGCCGACAGCGCCTCCTCGTCCGTTGCATAGCTGTACCTTACCCTCCCCGAGTCTTTGAGAAAAGCATGTTCAGGGCCCACTGCTGCGTAATCCAGCCCTGCCGATACGGAATGCGTACCGAGGACATTTCCGTCCGCGTCCTGCAGGAGGTAGCTCTTTGCTCCCTGGAGTACGCCGACGGAACCGCCGGCAAACCTCGCGGCGTGTTCTCCGCCGGCTATGCCCCTTCCGCCGGCTTCCACACCGACCATCCTCACGCCTTCGTCTCCGAGGAATTCATTGAAGAGGCCCATCGCGTTACTTCCGCCTCCCACGCATGCGATCAGGCAGTCAGGCAGCCTTCCCTCCTCTTTCAGGATCTGCTTCTTTGCCTCTTTTCCTATGACCGACTGGAAGTCCCTGACCATCGCCGGGAACGGATGGGGGCCGAAGACCGTACCCATGACATAGTGGGTCGTCCTCACATTGGTCGTCCAGTCACGGAGCCCCTCGTTGATGGCGTCCTTCAGCGTTCGCGATCCGACAGAGACCTCAATTACCCTGGCGCCGAGGAGCTTCATCCGGAAGACGTTCAGGGACTGCCGGGCCACATCGTCCGAGCCCATATAGATATCACATTCAAGGCCGGTAAAGGCTGCCCCGGTGGCCGTGGCCACTCCATGCTGTCCGGCACCGGTCTCGGCGACCAGCCTCTTTTTGCCCATCTTCCTGGCCAGGAGGGCCTGTCCGAGTGCGTTGTTGATCTTGTGCGCGCCTGTATGGGCGAGGTCTTCCCGCTTGAGATAGATCTTCGCCCCTCCCAGCGACTCGGTCAGTCTCTTGGCAAAATACAGTGGCGTCGGTCTCCCTATATATGTCCTCCGGAGGTGGGCAAGCTCCTTCTGGAATTCCTTGTCCTTTCCGGAGGCGTGATACGCCTTTTCCAGTTCGTCAAGGGCGGGCATCAGCGTTTCAGGCACAAAACGTCCCCCGTATCCGCCGAAATACCCCTTCCTGTCTGGCAAATGTTTTATTGCAGGCCCCTTTTCGTTCAGCGGCAGCAGCCGCCTTTATATAATGTGCGAAGAGTTTATTATATCTCAAAAGCGGCGGATAAGAACAGGTGGGAAAGGCTGAAGGCGGCCTGTTCGCTCAGACAACTTTGAGGTACTATTCTTTACATTTATGCTAGAGTAACCATAGGGATGCGCCATGTACATTGTCAGCTACCGAAGACGGGGCCCCTGGCGGGCCGGAATTGTACTCGGACCGCTTCTTGCGGATGTTCAGGCTCTGGTTCCATCTTCTTCTGCCCGGGCCGTTTCACCCGTGCGCGCCCTTCTCGAAGGGGGGCGGCAAGCCGTTGAAGAGGTCCTCCGGCATGCACGGCAGGCATTCGAAAGCAGGAGTAAAGATCTTATGTCCCTTGGGGAGGTGGAAATCGGGCCTCCTGTTCCCGATCCGGACAAGATCATCTGTCTCGGACTGAACTACCCGGAGCATGCCAGAGAAGTACGGATGGGCACAGCGGGAACCCCCACGTTCTTTGCCAAATTCCGGAACGCCCTGTGCGGCCCCTTCAGCGCCATCGTCCTCCCGCGGATAAGCTCAAAGGTAGACTACGAAGGCGAATTGACGGTAGTCATCGGCCGGAGGTGCAAGGATGTTTCCGAGCGGGAGGCGATGGCATGTGTCGCAGGCTACACAATCATGAATGACGTAAGCGCCCGCGACCTCCAGTTCCAGACCGGTCAGTGGACAGCGGGAAAGACCCTCGATACCTTTGCGCCGACGGGTCCCGGCATGGTCCAGGCCTCTGCAGTTCCCGATCCGCAGGACCTGGACATCATTACCCGGGTAAACGGCGTCACACTCCAGCATGGGCACACGCGGGACATGATCTTCCCCGTCTCCCGGACGGTTGCCTTTCTCAGTTCGCTTATGACCCTGGAGCCGGGCGATCTGATCGCCACGGGGACCCCTTCAGGCGTGGGGTTTAAACGGCGGCCTCCCATTTTTCTCAAGAACGGAGATGTCGTCGAGGTCGAGATAACCCGGATCGGCATAATCCGAAACACCGTGGTAGCGGCATAGCCTGGACCCCGTGCAGGTCTTGTCTGCCGACAGCCGCCCCGAGGCAGCGGGGAAGCGTTCGGTCACTGTAATCGTGGTACGTACCCGGGTATCCGGGATAACACAATCTCGTCAAGCTGTTCAGGAGGCATGTATTTCTCGGCATATTGCAGGTATATTTCTTTCTGAATGAATATGTCAAAAAGATCGGGATCAATCTGTCCGTCTTCTTTCATGGCACCGAGAACGCGAAGGGCCTCCATCAGCGTTTTCCCTTTCTTGTAAGGACGGTTTCTGGCAGTCAGCGCCTCAAATACATCTGCGAGAGCGATGATTCTGCCTTGCAGAGGAATTTGTTCGCGAGTCAGACCTCTCGGATATCCCCTACCGTCCATGTGCTCGTGGTGCGCCCGGGCAAACAAAGGCACATTTCGAAGCGATTTTGGATAGTGCAGAGATTCCAGCATCTTGACGGTAACCTCCACGTGCTGATTGACAATCGCCCGCTCCTCCGGGGTCAGGGTGCCTTGTGAAGAAGTGAGCGCGTGCACCTCATCTTCCGACACGATGGTCTCCTCTTTGTGGTCCGGGCCGACCCACCGGTACTTCAGCGCAATGTCCCTTATTCTTTTCCTGCGCTCTTCATTCATGGCGAATTCCCCGCTGTTGCTGTCCCGAATGAACTGTCTGTCTTCATCAATTTGTCCCAGGATTTTTTTTGTTCTTTCCCTTTCCTCCATGATTTCCTTGACGCTCCTTTCAGAAAACGCAGCCAGCTGTTTCTGTAAAGAGGCAATCTGTACATCGCGCTTCACCACCTCAAAGCGCATGTCAACCAGGCGTATCCGGTCAAAAATGGTTTCCAGCCTTGTGGCCTTGTCTACTATATGTACGGGGGTAGTCACCTTCCCGCAGTCATGCAGCAGTGCCGCTATTTTCAGCTCGTACAATTCTTCTTTAGAAAGTGTAAAGTCGCTGAAAACACCCTCGTTCATATCAGACACGGCCTCAGCGAGCATCAGGGTCAGCTCCGGAACGCGCCTGCAGTGGTCCCCGGTGTAGGGGGACTTCTTGTCAATGGCCGTGGCGATGAGTTCGACCAGAGAGTCAAAGAGTTCCTTGAAATCATCGATCAGCCTGTTTTTTGACAACGCCACGGCCGCCTCGGATGCAAGGGTCTCCAGCAGGCGCTGGTCTTCTTCCGAGAAAGGCATTGCCTCTCCCAAGGCTCTTTTGCGTGCCTTGATAAGCTGGAGAACGCCCACTATCTCGTTTTCGTGGTTCTTCAACGGTACGATGAGAAGTGCGCTCGTATTGTGCCCGGTTCTTCTGTCTAGATCCCTGTAGAAAGAGGGATCAAATTCCTGTGAACGGTATACATCGGGAATATTGACCGTGGCATCGTTGAGTACCGAATACGCGATGGCATCCCGGACATTCGGGGTGTGTCCCGCATCGTAAAGGGAGACCTCCACCCTGTCTTTCCTGTCCAGTCTGATGTTCGGGGAATCAATCTCCATGACCGACAGCTCTAAATGTGAATCTCCAGCCAGGAGATAGAGGGCAGATCCGTCTGAACCGGTGATTTCTTTTGCGCCTTTCAAAGTTAAGCGTAGCAGACGGTTGTTGTCTTTTTCGGCGGAGAGGGCGATACCTATGCTGTTCAACGTGACCATGGTATTGAGATAGTTTTCCAGACTCATCGCCATCCGGTTGAATGAATCGCCCAGTTCTTCAAATTCGTCCCCGGTTTTAATGGTTACGCGGCTGTCAAATTTCTTGGCCGCAATCTTCCGGGTTGCCTCACGGAGCATCTCGATGGGTACCAGGCTCCTCCTTATCTGGCCAAGACTGAGGAGCACCGCAATAAGAAAAGTAAGAAGAACCAGGAGAGGGAAGATCTCCCGGAAATTGCTGACAGGCGCAAGAACGTCTGCCCGGGATTGGCTCCGCACCACTATCCATCTGACCCCAAACCGCGGGACCATGAATACCGTCCAGTAACTCGCCAGATAAGACCCATCTCCGCCTGCCCATGCAAACCGTCCCATCGCAGGGTTCTCCCGCAAGACACTCCTTATTTCGTCCAGAGGCAAAAATCCCCCGGAAGAAGAAAAAAGCACATGGCGGGACTGATCAAGCACGAAAATTTGAGTGAGGGGGGAAAGGAAGCCCTCGCCACCCCATAAATAGCCCGGATCAATTTCACCTACCAGGAACTCATTGGGTGACCGGCGACCGTCAAGGGCTTTAATCATATAGATGGTCGCTTCTTTATCGGCGCTTACACGGCTAAGGACAAGTGTCTTGCCGGAATCAAGGAAGTCCTGCTCATCCTTTCCCCACCGGGGAAGAACCGGGACCTTCCCCAAAAGACTCTTTATCCCCCCGTTGCCGTTCATCAATGCGACGCCGCTGAACCTGTTCGCCAGTCTGTCACGGAAACCGGGGAAAAAATAGGCCGATGGATCTTCTTTCCCCTTTTGAAGATTTGTGGTCAGCATATTGAGATCGGTCTCCAGGAAAAGCAGTCGCTCGAAAATTGTCATGCCGGAGGTCTTGCTTGACTCATGCAGCCGGCCGTATGCCTGGGAGTAAAGGTTTTTTGTCACCTGGCTGAATGAGAAATAGGCCAGTACTGTGAGGGGAATGAGGGCGCAGACCACAAACAGCAAAAAAATACGCCGTGCCACCTTGCTCCTGAAGAATGTTTCTTCCATCCGTAAGGATTTTGGCAGCTTCACAATTTCTGCACCTCGGGCTTACGTATGTCAGAAAGCATATGCCAAGCCGATGTAAGCGCCGTCGTCGGCACGTATGATATCATCCCGGCTGGTTTTGGCCGTCAGGGGAGGGACACTCTTTCCATCCTCGCCCATACTATAGAGATCGTAGTCGGAGTTGATGGGAACCAGGAACCGGTCCTTCCTCATTTGCCCTTTATTCTTCGCAGTCTTAATATTGAGATACTGGTAAGGGTGACCCCAGGGATCGGTATAGGTTGCATATCCCACATCAGAAAGAGATTGAGGATAAACTCCGTAGTCGGCATAATACTTCGCAAGAACTAAGGAGATCTTTATTATGTCTGAGATGGCGCTCTCGTCTCTGGCCTTTTCTATATATCCCGTGTAAAGGGGATAAGCTATGCCGGCCAATATTCCCAGTATTGCGATTGACACGATCAGCTCGACAAGCGTGAACCCCGCTGATTTTACAGGGTCAAGGATCCTGAAGCCCTCGCAAACCTCGTGTCTATGCAGCTTGTCCGTGTCCACCGGTTACTTCCGTGCAGCGATCATCACTCAATCCCGGAATTGTCAACCCTGCGGTCAGGGAACTGAAGATTGTCTCAATGAGAAAGTTGCGTCTGCAGCTGATAAACGATTTCATTATCCGGTATCGTCTGTCTTCGCTTTCTCCCAGATTTCTTTACTGTTTTTTATCTGAATCATCCCCCCGCCATCCGGCCGGTAGGTCAAGGTCAGCGTCCATTTCTCTCCCTCTGAATCGCTGTAGTAAAAGGTGTAGACCGTCTCCCCATTCACCTGCTCGGCGTCGATCTTTTCTATGTCGTGTGATATTTCCTTGCCGTCACCGATACCGTACGTCAGCGTATGTCCGCCAAACCTCATATAACGGTCCGCATATCTGGGATCAGAGGTAACCCATACCCCGGTGAGACGTTGTGGGACAACAGCTTCTCCCTTGCACCCGACGAACAACAGCACGACCAACAAAAAGGCTCTTAACATGCCCTAAGTTTAAATCTCAAAACCGAAAGGGTCAAGAGTTTTATATCCCACCGTCATATACATGACTCTCACCCCCGGCTGAAAACCCGGAACAAAGCCTGCAGGGACTGAAGAACAGCAGGCACCACCCTGTAAAATGAAGCCTTAGCCGGCTTGCAGATGCGATCGATGCCGGCGCGGAATAAAGCGGACTCACCGGCCATCGGGCCTTTGCCGATCTGTGTTTCTCCCACCGTCCAAAGAGCAATCCTGATGGTCGGCAGTGTTGTGAATTGTCCTGGCAAGGCGAAAAAACAGTTGAAGGCAGACAGAGATTTCAGCGGTTTTCCTCAGGGTGCTCCATGTGCCTGATGATCTTCCCCTCTACAAGGTAGATTACCATCTCGGCGATGTTGGTGGCGTGGTCTGCAAAGCGTTCAAGATACTGGGCGACAAAGCTGATCTTCATCGCCCTCGAAACGGTCGTCGGGTCCTGGACCATGAAGAAGGCAAGCTCCTGCAGGACGTTGTGCTTGAGTTCATCCACCTCGTCGTCACGCATGATCACATCCATTGCGAGTTTCTTGTCCCTTCTCACAAAGGCGTCGAGTGAGTCCCTGATCATCCCCTGTGCAAGCTCCCTCATCCTCGGTATGTCCACATAGGGCTTCAGGAGAGGCTCTTCGTTCAACTCAAGCGCCCTCTCTGCGATATTGACGGCAAGGTCCCCCATCCTCTCGATGTCGGTGGTTATCTTCATGGCGGTCGTTATGAACCGCAGATCGGTGGCCTTCGGCTGCCTGAGGGCGATCATCTTGATCGAGTCCTCGTCGATCTGAACGTCGAGGGCATTTATCTGGTGGTCCCTTTCTATGATGCGACGGGCAAGGTCGTTGTCCCTGTCGACCAGGGAGCGCACCGAATCCTTGATGGCCTCTTCGACCATGCCGCCCATCTTCAGCACCTTTCCCTTCAGATGCATCAGTTCTTCATCAAAGACGGACATCAGCCGAACCTCCCCGTAACATAATCTTCAGTAAGCTTCTCCGTCGGAGCCGTGAACATCTTATCAGTTTTGTCGAATTCAATCAACTCCCCGAGCATCATGAAGCCGGTCCTGTCCGATATCCGCGCGGCCTGCTGCATGTTGTGGGTGACGATGATAATGGTTACGTCCTTCTTCAGCTGTACGACAAGCTCCTCTATCTTCCCCGTTGATATCGGATCCAGGGCGGAGGTCGGCTCGTCGAAGAGGAGTATCTCGGGCTCCACAGCAAGCGCCCTCGCGATAACAAGCCTCTGCTGCTGGCCGCCGGAAAGATCGTAGGCGCTCACGTTCAGCTTGTCCTTGACTTCATCCCAGATCGCCGCGTTCTTAAGCGCCTTTTCAACTCTCTCCGAAAGTTCGGACCT
>Ga0315550_1000078_pt1 | contig 57647 bp, 58 predicted proteins | sample SalMarSW160190MG_2_FD_203100 | JGI IMG/M metagenome (GOLD analysis project Ga0315550, IMG submission 203100) | Salt marsh sediment microbial communities from the Plum Island Ecosystem LTER, Massachusetts, United States - Salt Marsh Sediment SW1601-90 ...
ATCCGCGAACATATTATGTTGGTATATCCAAGAGACTTAACAAGCTTTTTAGGCAAAACTGCTGTAACTAGCTGTCTACTCGCGTAAGGGAGGAACATGATTTTTGAACCTTAAAAAACCTGAAACCTGTGCTCCTTTACGTCTTAATAATTTTATGTTAGAGGTTTAACCAATATGAGAAGATCAAAAATGGAAATGTATATTGACATCCTCAAGGTTTTGGCTCAAAATGGACCATTGAAGCTAACGCATGTCATGTACAAGGCCAACGTAAACTGCAGCGTCCTAAAACAAAACTTGGATTTTCTGATCAAACAGAACCTTATCGAAGAGCAGATTACAGTTAAGAAAAGAAACAAAACAAAAATTAGCTACGCGATCACGGAAAGAGGAAGAACAGTAATCAAATACTTCAACGAAGTTAACATAGCTCTACACATAACTAAAGAAAAGAACATCCCAGCATTGATATACTAAAAAGAAAACCCTGAATTTTTAGGCGAACAAGCGCACACATTCGACAGCGTCATCTGATCCTGTGAACATTTCCGAAAAACTCCGTCGGCGGCGATTCCACCAAAGCATCCCCAAAAATCCTGTAGCTGCGATTACAATTACTACTACCGCTATTATCCATAAGGGAATCGAACCCGAAGTTTGGGGCGGTTTAGTAACTGGAACGGTCATAGTGTATGTGTCGGTTGCGTTTTCGTCATCTGTTACAGTTAAGGTTACATTGTAGTCTCCTTCAGTTGTGAATTTATGCGTTGGAGTTTGCAGTTCAGAAGTATTGCCGTCGCCAAAATCCCAGAGCCAAGAGAGAGACTTGTTTTCCGGGTCTATGGATTTTTCTGTAAATTGGATATCCATGTCCGTTTGAGGGTTTGGGGTGCAATTAAAAGACGCTGCTGGAGGTAAGTTAATCACAGCCACTGTATGAGTGATTGAATCTTCTGCTCCATCGTTATCAGTAACTGTTAAGGTTATTTGCCATTCTCCTTTTTGGGTGAATGTGTGAGATGGACTCTGGAATGTCGAAGTTGTTCCATCGCCAAAATCCCAGAACCAAGAAGTTATTGCCCCATCAGGATCAGAAGATGCATCCATAATATTCACCTCGTCTTGAATGCTTGGATCACTAGGGGAAAACGTAAATTCAGCTATTGGACTCCTGTTCATGACATTCACAAGACATGTATCCTCAGACATCACACCTATGCTGTCAGTCACAATCAATCTACAGGTTTGCATTCCTTTCTGGCTATAGATGTATGACGTATTTTCTCCTTCTGCGTCTATAATACCGTCGTTTTCGAAATCCCACTCGAATTTGACGATAGACGAACCATCTGATGCTGTCGAAAGAGAGCCATCAAAATTCACTTTTTCTCCAGTGGGAACAGATTGGTCTTCGCCAGCATTGGCGGCAGGAGCGTCATAGTTATCGAAAATGGCGAACCAGAGATTTGCGTCGTTTTCGTCGGTTTGTGTGCTTCCGTCATAATCGCCTGACGTTTTATGGTAATCTCCTTCGATAACAGTGTCGTCGCCACCCAATTCGTTTGATGCAAGATTGTATGTACAGTCGAAAGATGTTCCTGAGCTGCTGATGTCTGCGGTTTCAGAACCTAGTAGGTCATCTTCGTATAATGTTATTGTCACAAACACGTCTTGGTTCTTGATGTCAGTAAATGAGTCAGCTCGGTCAAGTATAATATCATTGTTATTTGATGGGCATTTGAAGTCTCGTGTTGTCAAGGTTTCGCCGTCGCTTACGGTAATGGAATAACGCCAGTCTGCTTCGCTTTCAAGAAAGTTTTCGATAGTGTCAACTGCTTGGATTCTGTAAACTTTCACCCATACAGTGGGAAGATTTTCCGCTGCTGATACGAATGGTGTAAACACTACTACGTTCAGTAGAACTGCAAATAATAGCATTAATAGCAGTCCTTTAATTGATTTTTTCATTTTCCGTTCTCCTTTATAGAATTTGAGGCTTTTTCACCTGTTTTTATGTTCGCTCTAAATAATGTAAACTTTTTGGTCCACAAATTCCAAAATATACATAATCATTACAATCACTAATGCTTTAACCTGTCTATAACACGAGACGTACACCCTCAGAATTAAAGAATATAGTGAACACTAAAGAAAATGGTTGCCTTCTGTTCTTCTATTCTTTTGCGTTTTTGTTTGTTTCGGGCACTTTTGCTTGTCTGGTTATTATTCCAGCAACGATCTTTATTGCAGCTGCAGCAATGAACAGGTATGAACCCATGGCTAAACCCCAAATTATGGTTAGAGTTCCGTGCGAGTTGATGGTGTCTGTGAATTCGCCCATGAGGGGAGACGATGACATTTCCGAAGCCATATCAGTTACCTGCAGGGGCATCTGTTCCCCTCCTCCCATAAAGCCTGCGAACTGTGTGATGAGCCCAGACAGCGAAACTATGAATATTATTATGATTATTATGGGAATCAGTGACATGATACCGCTTATTATGTAGGTTCGTGAGAGACTTTTGGGTTTTTCAACTCCGATGATGTCCAGGGCATTCAACACAACGCTAGACAGAAACAGGATGCCGAAGGGGATGCCTAGTCCAAACATTGTAGTTAAGCCTTGATCGCCCTGTAACATGTTGATTCTAAGCCCGTTAACGCCGTCGATAAGAACTAACTCTGTTGTTCCAGCCGTCTCAAGCATTGTGGTCTCGATGTTGCCTGTAACCACATACCATGGCAAGAAGAGACCCACAAAATAGACAGCTATGCCCACGATTCCCAGAATTACGCCAACCGCAGCCTTTGAACGCAATATCTTCATGATGTTTAGTTTTCCCTCTCTCTTCCGCTTCACAATCTTCCAGATCTTATAGGCTGCACGAATCCCTATGATCGCAGCAAAGATATAGATAAAATAGAAGACAATCAAACTTGCAGTGAACCATGTTTGGTTTACTTGAAATTTGTCGCTTCCCCAAGACACCGGATTTAACCATTTTTCAGCGTTTTCATTTTGTCCTGGACCGCTTGGTCCAGCAGCGCCCATGTATGCGTCCGCTAGTTTCGCCCAGTTTCCCCATTTTCCTCCGAAATCTAGCCAGTCTTGGGAGGACGGATGTTTTCCCGTGCCCTTTTCTCCCAGATAGACTATCTCCAAGTCTTCTGGTTTCAGTGTGTAGGCGTTTCCTACTATGTCGCTTTCTGTGCCCAGTTTACCTTGGTAGGATCTGAAGTAGCTGGCATGGGAACCTAAAGCCACGTAGACTCTTGGGTGAGTTTCATCTACCTTTTCAACATCCTTCCAGTCAGCCATTTCGCCTGCATGGTGCTGTGAATAAACTGCATACTGAGGTGTTTCAGTTGAATCCAAAACTATTTCGATCATCTCCCAGTCTCCCTGATGCTGGTTTAGGGTGCCGGGGTTAAAGGCGTAGAAGAACCAATACTGAACCACAATATATCCTGCTTCACTTGTTACGTGAGCGTAGATTTTGTCTCCGAAGCTTTCACGATTCTGTTTATAGTCTTCTGCTATCTCTTTGTAGCCGCCCAAAGTGTTGTTCAAGAAGTAATTTTCTGTTGTGTATTGAGCGATGGTTGCTACGTCTGGAAAACGTTCAATCAGTTCGTTTGAATCGTCTGATTTTTTCTCGTAGAGCTCAGAGTTTGTTATGTGGTAGTTGGCGTCGGTGGGAAAGAATTTTTCTCCGGCTGCAAAATGAAGATATGGCTCATACTTTAGAGCCAACTGTTTCTCCTTTGAGTCCGGAATCCCATCATTGTCTACATCTTGTGCTGCAACACTGGCAATGGGAGAGAATAGCAGTAGCCCTACGATAAGGAGTACCGAGAAGAGCATGACGTATTTGCGCATAATTTTAACACCGCAACATAAATCAGTTTTAATCTTTTACAGGGCAATTGCCTATAAATTTTGGCACGTCACCCTCTCCTAGTGTTGAATATGCTTTACAGCGATTTTGTACCCGCTCAAGCATTTTAGGCTACACTAAAAATTCTGCATTTAGGTCAGGTAGAGGCGGATTCGGCTTCTTGTCTATCGGATTTTTTGTTTTTTCTTATGCGTGGACTGAAATAAATGAGAACTGCAATAACCGTTAATACAATCGCTATCGGCAAGACCCATTCTGACCTAAAGAACCTGTTCAGCAGGAGTAACGCAACTACGAACCACACAAGAATGGCTGCAACTGTTCTAACATGCAACTACGTAATCCCCGTTAATATTTGGATAATCATGCTTATGCTATATTCTTTCCCCAATTTCTAGCAATCAGTACCCTTTTAACGGTTCGTACATATATTGTATAATGCCAAATACCGCACAATAGTGCGTGTGAACTAATAAGCAAAAGACTTATTCTAGGCGAACAGAAAATTTGGCAAAAAGGATTACAGAGAACTTAGCTGATGAGAATGACTGATGAAAACCATAATAGAGTTGTGATTAGAGGTCTTAGAGGCGTTGCTGCTGCTACAACCAGAACTAGTTTCGTAGATCCCCTTGGGGCTCTTTATTATTCGGGTTATGATATTGATGATCTTGTTGATCGGTCATCATATGAAGAAGTAGTTTATCTTTTGTTAAACAACAAATTGCCTACCGAAACAGAACTAAATAACCTCAAGTCCGAACTTTTCTCCGAAATGAGACTACCTAAACAAGTTGTTCAACGAATAAAATCTGCTTCACCTGACTGTCATCCAATGGAAGTTTTACGCACCGAAATTTCTCATCTTGGAGAATTTGACCCTGAACCAAACGATACTTCTGATGCTGCAAACAAACGAAGAGCCATTCGGATAATAGCTAAACTTCCTACAATGATTTCTTTTCTTTATAGGACACGCGTAAAAAAAGATGCTGTTGCTCCTCTTAGAAAATATGGTTTCGCTGAAAACTTTCTGTACATGTTCCGAGGAAAGGCTGCAGATCCGGAAGAAAAAGATGCTATGGAACGGTATATGATACTTCATGCGGATCATGGGCTTAACGCTTCTACGTTTGCTGCTCGTGTGACAGCCGGCACTGGCTCAGACCTGTACTCTGCTGTGACATCTGCTATTGGAACCCTCAAAGGTTCATTCCATGGAGGAGCCAGCGAAAGAGTGATGAAGATGCTCTATGACATAAACAGCCTCGACGAAGTGGAAGCTTACATACAGAGTATGCTGGATGACAACAAGAAAATCATGGGATTCGGTCACAGAGTCTATAGAACCGAGGATCCAAGAACAAAGCACCTTAGAGAAATAGCTGAGAGAATGTGTCATCAGAGAGATACTTTGGTTATCTACAACAAATGCAAAAAGATTGAGGACACTGTCCACGAGAAGAAAGGAATTTTTCCCAACGTGGATTTTTATGCAGCATTAGTTATGCACGCCTTGGGGGTTCCCAGAGAATTCTTTACCTCGTTCTTCGCTTCAAGCAGAGTAACAGGATGGACCGCGCATGTGATGGAACAGTACGAAGATGCGGTTCTTATTCGCCCAACATCGAAGTACATCGGCAAATATGGAAGAAAATTTATTCCAATCGAAAAACGACACTAATCAAACATCTTTTTTCTATAGTCCAACTGCCAGTTTCTTCACTTTCATTAGGTTGCCAACATCGCTGCGTCTATAGTCTTTAGGGGTTTCAAGTATCAGAGGTAGATCGCCTAGCCTGCTTCCTAGCACGCTTCTGAATCCTTCTTCCCCAATTTTTCCCATGCCGATATGCTCGTGGCGATCTATGCGGGAGTTCAGGTCTCCTTTAGAGTCATTCAGGTGAACAAGTTTAAGCTTCTCGAACCCAATTACCTCATCAATCTTCCTGACAGTCGCTTCCACAGTTTCCTCTGTTCTGAGGTCATACCCAGCCGCAAATGCGTGACAAGTGTCAAAGCATACTCCAGCACGTTCAGGATGAGATAGCCGTTCGATTATGTGCTGAATATCTTCAAGAGTGCTTCCCATGCTGTTCCTTGTTCCGGCTGTGTTCTCGAGGAGAAGCGTAACGCCTCCATCAGTAACGTTGAAGGCTTGGTTGATACCGTTGATTAATCTCATAAAACCAGTCTGCATGCCTGCTCCAAGGTGGCTGCCAAGATGAGTTACCAAATAAGGAATCTCAAGTCGCCTACACCTTTCCAGCTCTGACGTGAGAGTCTTCACGGACTTCTTGTAGACTTCATCTCTGGGAGACGCCAAATTCGGAAGGTAAGACATATGAGCAAAAACAGGCTTCATGCCATAATTCTTCACCTTATCGGAGAAGGCTTTAGCAGTCTCTGAGGTGAGTTCTGTTGACTTCCATTGTCGGGGGTTCCTCGTGAAAATCTGAAAGGTGTTGCATCTCAACTTGACGGCTCTGTCCACTGCTCTATCGATAGAACCATGAATTGAGACGTGAAAACCGATCCTCAATCAGATTAACCCAGCAACAACTACATAGTGACATTAAGTAAAAACGTTATTATCGAAATTTTTGTAAAGCCAAACCAAGCTGGTGTTGCGGGTTATGCCTCAATTTGTCGTGGATTCGTTTTTCATCCCAGAATCTACAAAGCAACCATTCAGTCTTGTTCATCAATTACTTAAAGACCGTAAATAGTTTCTTTCTGAATATTACGACAAACAAAGTGGTTACCAAGAATAGTGGCAAGATTATCCATAACGGAAACTCTGGAATCATATCATCTATGCCCCCAAAAAATGGATCCTCTAAATCTGCATCGTTTGAGTAACCTACTCTTTCCCAATATCCCAGATAGTCCTCGTTGTCCGATAGCTCAATTGTGGTTATCCATTTTATCCACTTGTATCCCCATTTGCTCTCTGCTACAAGCTGGAAAGGAAAGCCTCTTTCAGGTGGAAGGGTTACGTTGTTCATTTTGTGTGCTATTATTATGTTGTTATCGATTATGTAGTCTAGTGGCATTGACGTTGAGTAGCCGTCGTAAGCATAGAATATTACTGTGGTCGCTTCTGGATCAACTCCTGCCTCTTCGATTAGGTCTTTAATCATAATGCCTTCCCAAAGTATGGTTACGCTCCACCCCTCTACGCAGTATAGTGTGACAACTTTTTTGAAATTTTGATGATTGCTGATTACGTCGTCATAGGTGTATTCCAGCTCGTTATTTACGAGACCCGTGATGGTTAGCCTGTACGTTTCGTTATCGATGTATTGGGGTCCTCTAATCGAGTTTTCTCTAAAATTAGAGATTGATGAAAGGTCCTTTCCCTCGTATTCTGTAATCTCCACTTCGCCGAGATCAGTTGGTACGTTCTGTGTTGCATATAACGTCGCTACGGGGGCTTTAACAGCAACGGATAAAACTAATCCAAAAAGCAATAAACCTAAGACTAGGCGTTTTTTAGCGTGCATCATCAACCCATAATATGACATATGTCATACCTTATAAACGTATCAGAAAACTACCTGCACAACATGAATAACCTCCGTTATCCACTCGTAACTCCAGAAAAAAGAAGATCACAGAAATTTCTCTGCGCGCAAACAAGACAGCCTAAAATCAAAAACTTTTTCTATTATAGTTTATATTCTAAACTCAACTAAACTGGTTAAGGGTGAATCTGATGAGTGAAACAATAGATGATCGCGTGAAAAAAGCTCTTGAACAAGTTAGACCACAATTGCAGGCTGACGGCGGAGACATAGAATACGTGGGATTCGATAACGGCATCGTGAAAGTGAAACTGAAAGGCGCATGCAACGGATGTCCAATGTCAACTATGACTCTACAATGGGGAGTAGAAAACTTCCTCAAAAAACACATACCTGAAGTAACCAAAGTAGAGGCAGTCCAGTAGCCAACCCACCAAGAAACTTTGAATCTGCCATCCAAGGCATCTCATTTTTTATGCGTATCAGATCGTGTGTACATGTGAGAAAAAGGCTGGTTAGCGATTCTGGATTCTTGTTTTTGAATTTGCAATAGCAGCAAGAACTAAAATATGTTCCCCGTATAGTTCTTATTATTTAGAGGTTGAAGCATGAAAGTCAAAATCAACAATACCATCTTAGAACTGACGCAGGGAGACATAACAGACCAAACCACAGATGCCATAGTTAACGCTGCAAACGATGCGTTACAAATGGGCGGCGGGGTCGCAGGAGCCATTAGAAGAAGGGGCGGACCAAAAATTCAGGAAGAGTGCAACAGGATAGGCGGTACCCATGTGGGCGGAGCAGTAATAACAACTGGAGCAAACCTAGCGGCTAAATACGTGATTCATGCCGTGGGTCCGAGGCATGGGGAAGAACATGAGGATGCAAAGTTGAAAGACGCAACGTTAAACTCCCTAATCTTGGCTGAGCAAAAGAATTTGAAGAGCATAGCCTTTCCAGCCATAAGCACAGGAATCTTTGGTTTCCCAAAAGACCGGTGTGCCACCATAATGCTCTCAACCACAATAGCGTATCTTGAAGGTCCAACAAAACTGGAGAAGGTAGTTTATTGCCTTTACGACCAGAAAACCTTCGAAATCTTTAAACGCAGTCTTCAATCTCTGACTCAGAGTCGCTAAAGCTTGAAGTAGCAATTGGATGTAGAGTACTCGCTTAACTCTGGTTTTTTTTAAGTCAAGTAACTATTTTTGCTCTTTGTCCTTCAGGTTGAGAGTGGCTTTTGCTTCATCGTTTATGTATTGGATGGTGAATCCTCTCTTCTTCAAAAGTCTGATTGCCCCATAATTGTTAGGTAACGTTAAGGCGTAAATCGTTTCAAGCCCTCTATCTTTGCAGATTTCAATCATATGATCAACCATCTTGGACCCCAAACCTAATCCCTGCCAAGGATCTGCAACTATAAATGCGATCTCACCATTCTTTCCATCCGCTTCAATTATGAGCCTCACAACACCCAAGATCTTGCGTCGCCCTTCTTCCTCCAGTTCTGCCACGATACCTATCTCTCTGTCGTAGTCAACGTCACAGTATCGGGCTCTCATCTCATGGGGCGTGTCCTTTATTATATGGAAAAACCTGTAGCGCACCGATTCTTCTGAAAAGTTCTGGAACATCTCAAGCCACAAAGGTTCGTCTTCAGGCCTTATGGGTCTCAAAAGAACAGTTCTGCCGTCTCGCATCCTCACCAACGTTTCATACTTTTTTGGGTCAAAATTTCCTTCGTTTAACGTCACAATCCAGACCCCCCTTTTTTGGGTAGTGGCTTCAGTAACAAATACAAAATGAACCCCGTAATTAACTTTCACATATTGCCACTAGATTCTTTGCAAACAGAAAATAGAGGATTAAACGGGAAAAGAAGAACATTAAAGGCTTAGAAGCGAATGAAAAACTTAAATACTGCCTTAAAGAAAAAAGACGCTGCGAAGGGGTGTATTATGAGAAATCCTGAATTATCTGTAGCTCCAATGCACAGAATATGCAAGAAAGCGGGAGCGAGCAGAGTAAGCGAAGCAGCTGCGAAAGCGCTGGCAGAGGAACTGGACGAAATCGGCATCAAAATAGCTAAAGAAGCTATCGACTATGCCATGCACGCTGGAAGAAAAACCGTTAAATCAGAAGACATCGAGATAGCAGCAAGAAAAGTCTTGACGAAATAAACAAGCTCAACTCCCTTTTTTCCAAAAGAGGCACAACAGCAGCCTCTTATCGTTTAGTGAAAAACTTTATGTTTCTAATTTCAAAGCATTTTTGTTCATTCAATTATCTCTTTTGGAACCTACAGAATTTAGAAACCTAACGTTTTATTTAACTAACCAAAGAATCTTAAATGAAGCGTTAGTAATCTTATTTTAGAAAAATGGAATTTTCAGTGTTATCTATGAAAGTTTAGCTTACTGCAGAGAAATCTTTATATCTCAAGGCATTTTCTAGTGTTCCGAAACAAAATAAGGAGAAATGATTAAAATTGTCTTCTGGATTAGCTGGAACGCCCGTTCTCATACTCCGTGAAGGAGCATCCCGGTCAAGAGGGCAAGAAGCCCAGCACGCCAACATCATGGCTGCACAAATAGTAGCTGAGTCAGTAAAAAGCGCTCTTGGACCAAAAGGAATGGATAAAATGCTGGTAGACAGTTTTGGAGATATAACTATAACCAGCGACGGACGCACAGTTTTAGACGAAATGGACATTCAACATCCGGCTGCCAAAATGATGGTGGAGGTTGCCAAAACCCAAGATGACGAAGTGGGAGACGGCACAACAACTTCTGTGATTATAGCCGGAGAACTGCTTGCAAAAGCTGAAACTCTCATAGAAAAAAATGTTCACCCAACAGTCATCATCGACGGATACAGAAAAGCCGCTGACAAAGCTCTTGAAACTCTAGAGAAAATCGCAATAAAAATCAGTCCCACCGACAAAAAAACCATAAAGAAAGCTGCCATGACATCCATGGCTAGCAAACTAGTGGCAGGAAGCAAGGAATATCTAGGGGAGATTGCTACTTCAGCAGTTTTACAGGTTGCCGTAAAGTCTGGAGACGGATACAAAGTAGATATTGACAACGTCAAGGTGGAGAAGAAACCTGGCGAGTCCCTTACCGATACAAAACTCATAAACGGCATAGTTCTTGACAAAGAAGCCGTTCACTCTGGCATGCCGAAAAGGGTGGAGAAAGCCAAAATTGCTTTGATAGATACTGCCCTTGAAATAGAGAAAACCGAGTTTGACGCCAAAATAAACATAGAAAGCCCAGAGCAGATGGATGCTTTCCTCAAACAAGAAGAGAGCATGATAAAAGATATGGTGGAGAAACTTGTTGCTAAAGGCGCCACTGTCATTCTCTGCCAGAAAGGCATCGACGACTTGGCTCAACACTTCCTTTCTAGAAAAGGTATCCTAGCGGTTCGCCGAGTGAAAAAATCGGACATGGAAGCATTAGCTAAGGCAACAGGAGGACAAGTTGTTACAAACCTAAATGATCTAAGCAAGAATGACCTTGGCTACGCTCAACTTGTAGAAGAACGGAAAATCGGCGATGACAAGATGACTTTCATAGAAGGATGCAAAAATCCGCTGGCGGTCACGATCCTCATACGCGGAGGAACTGAGAGAATAGTTGACGAAGCAGAACGTTCGTTACATGATGCTCTCTGCGTTGTAGGCGATATTGTTGAAGAACCGAAGATCCTAGCTGGAGGCGGTGCACCTGAAATGGAAGTCGCCAAGGTACTCAAAGAGTATGCTGAATCGCTTCCTGGAAGAGAACAACTTGCGGTTATGCAGTTCGCTGAGGCTCTTGAAGTAATACCAACCACGTTAGCTGAGAACGCTGGACTTGACCCGATTGACATTATATCTGAACTACGAGCAAACCATGAGAAGGGAAAAGTATGGGCAGGAGTTGACGTTAACATAGGCAAAGTTGGGGACATGGAAAAAGCTGGCGTCTTCGAACCTATAGTAGTTAAAAAACAAATCATCAAATCCTGTTCCGAAGCCGCGTGTTTGATCCTAAAGATCGACGATGTAATAGCTTCCGGAAAAATGAAGGCTCCCCCCATGCCACCAGGCGGTGGTGGAATGGGCGGAATGGGAATGCCCCCAGGCGCAGGAGCGTTCTAGAGAAACGAAAGAAGAAAATGAAGTTTTTATCGGGCCTGCCAAACTGACCCGATTTGAGAGGGCTCGGATAGTGGGAGCTAGAGCTCTGCAGATTGCCATGGGTGCGCCCATCATTATTGAGGTCCCAGAAGCTCGTGCTGGTCCTATAGACATCGCACTTTTGGAGCTAGATACGGGGATACTTCCTCTCACTATACGAAGAACGCTACCAAACGGAACATACCAAGATATACCCCTCAAATGGCTACTACAAGGGTAAAATTTGCTAGTATAGGGCTATTTTTTTAAACCCTATTTCCTTTTTTTGAAAACTTTAAGATCGTCCACATCGCAAACGTATTCGAATCCAGCATCAACTAATTTGCAGACTTCTTTTGCTGTTTTTGATGTTTAAATGAGGGGCGCAATGCGTGCGCTTGAGTTCTATGTGACTATTTCTGCTTCTGCGCTCAGGAGGTCTGTCTTCGTGATCGTTACCTTTATGTGGTCTCCAGGCTTTGTGTCGTCAATTAAAATTAAGAAACCTTTGATTCTGGCTATGCCTGCCCCTTGTGGGGTTGTTCCTGTTATATCCACTTCGTATTCATCTCCTATCTCAACGGGGCATTTCTTAACGTATCTGCCACGTCTATTCTTGGCATTTCTCTGGCTTCTTTTCATGGACTTATCAGCCATCTTCCTCTTTCTGCATATGCGATAATTATTAGCGCCCCTTAAGGTTTAAGTGTTCTGAATTTTGTGCCGCGTTCTTTTGTAGCACGCACGCCTTTTCGGCTAGGTGTGAAAGTGGTTTATCAACAAGAAAGAACTGATTTCTGGTTCTATTAGGAGCCTAATAATACTTCATTGTTGAAAACAGTACTTTTTCTGAAAAACCGTACCCAGCTTACTAAAAAGTCGCTTTTTTAGACGGTGTTGTGTTTAGAAGGGAGTTAAATTATAAAAAATTAGCACTAATCTATTTTGTTTTCTGGTCTATTCACCATTCCTCGTCTTCATCCTCTTTATCATCATCTTTATCTTCTTCCCAGTCTTCTTCCTCAATCAAACTTTTTCACCTCACATTCTTTGTGCCTCTGTATTGACATCTTTGAGAATTTTCATAAGAGATTCAAATAAGGATTACGCATAAAACAAAAAACAGAGAAAACCACACTTTCAAAAATTTAAACATAAAACAAGCCAAACTAGAAAAAAACTACCCCTGCCCAAGCTTACTCTTTGCTTCTTCCAAAGTTTTTTCTATCCTCTTCCAGTGCGCTCCCCGCCAATACACCTTACCGCATCCCGGGCACTTCCAGAAATCATTATAGTAAACGGACGTTGCTTCAGGAATCTGATCAGCCACCACCTCTTTAGAGACAGCCTTAATCATTTCATTGCATTTGGGACAACGAGAAGCGCTCAAGTCGATTTCCAGCTTGAAACCGAATCGCCTAGCTAAGTCAGCAAGTTTTTCAGCTTCATCTGTTGCCTCAACCAAAACCGCTTCCATTCCCCGGGTCACAGCTTGCTGATACAGTTTACGGTCGCGGGTAAGCAGAACCCGTTTCTCAGATTTCGCCATTTCAACAAGCTCTTCATCATCAGCAGACCGGAAATAATTGACATCGTGCCCCAGCATACGAAGCCAACGGGTTAATTTGCCAAGCATACCATCAGTTATGAACCTCAAAACCAACAACCAAAGACTACTAGCAACGATATACAATTTAACAGTGACCATAAACTCAACGAGCCACAGAGAATTCATTAGAGTATCCACTAAGTATCCGCTGATAGTCACGTTATTGTGTGACAGAATTACAGCCGGATACAATATGACAAAATTTTGATAGTTGATGCTTGTTGCAAGTTAAATTTAAATAGATATAACGGTGTTATGTTCCTGAGTGTCGCAACATGAAAGTTTACATGGACTACGCCGCAACCACACCCGTTGACCCCAGAGTTCTCAAAACCATGAAGCCCTACTTCAGCGAAAAATATGGAAACAGCGTCTCCCTGCACAAACAGGGCAGAGAAGCAAAAGAGGCACTAGAACAATGCAGAAAAACAATCGCAGCAATGATGAACGCCGAACCTAACGAACTCATATTCATGGGTAGCGCCACCGAATCCACCAACATGGCACTGAAGGGAATAGCCTTCGCCAACAGAAAAAAGGGAAAACACATAGTGGTATCCTCGATAGAGCATCACTGTGTCCTCGAACCTGCCCGATGGTTGGAAAAACAAGGATTCGAAATCACTCTTCTCCCAGTAGACAATTTTGGATTCATCGATTTAACCCAGTTAGAAAACGCGATAAGAAAAGACACAATCTTAGTCTCGATAATGCACGCCAACAACGAGATAGGCACCATAGAAGACATCGAAAAAATAGGAAAAATATGCAAAGAGAAAGGCGTATACTTTCACTCCGACGCTGCCCAAAGTTTCGGCAAGATCCCCATCGACGTAAAAAAACTGAACATAGATTTGTTATCCATCAGCTCCCACAAGATGTACGGTCCCAAAGGAGTCGGCGGACTATACATAAAGAAAGGAACAAAAATTGAGCCACTTCTGCACGGAGGAGGACACGAATTCAAAAACAGATCGTCAACAGTAAACGTTGCCGGAATTGTTGGCTTCGCCGAAGCAACCAGAATCCAAAAAAAGGAAATGGCTTCTGACGCCAAAAAACAGACTATCCTCAGAGACAAGCTGATAAATGGACTTTTGAACATAGACGATACACATCTAACTGGGCACTTAACAAAAAGGCTGCCCAACAACACCAGTTTCTGGTTCGCTTACATCGAAGGAGAATCCCTGCTCATGCAACTAGACATGAACAGTGTATCCGCTTCCACAGGTTCTGCGTGCTCTTCTGCCTCCCTAGAAGCAAGCCACGTCTTGCTCGCCATCGGACTGAAACCCCAAGAAGCTCACGGATCCCTAAGGCTGTCTTTAGGAAAATACACTACAAACGAAGACGTGAATTACGTTCTGGAAGTAGTGCCAAAATCGGTTGAACGATTAAGGAAGATTTCACCCTTCAAGAAAGGATGGAAACAATAAACATACCCAAAATTTCTGAGAAGCTATGAAAGCAGCTCCAGTTGACAACCATTAACCTTAAAGACTGAAAAAACGTTTTAGTGCTAACAAAGGGCGATGCAAATAATGACTCTTGATTTCTCTGAGATTCTTGTAACCGGAGGCGCAGGATTCATAGGCAGCCACATCGTGGACCGGCTGCTCGATGAAGGATTCAAAGTTAGAGTTCTTGACAATCTCTCTACAGGAGAAAAAAAGAATCTAGCTCAACACCAAAACAATAAATCATTCCAGTTCATAGAAGGCGATATCCGAAACTTCGATCTGGTAAAGAATACAGTTAAAGGCGTCGACGCTGTTATTCACGAAGCAGCATTAGTAAGCGTCACCCGTTCCGTGGAAGACCCTATTCTTTCAAACGAAGTGAACATCACAGGAACAGTGAACCTGCTTAAAGCCTGCGTAGACGCGCACGTAAAACGGTTTGTTTATGCTTCCTCTTGTGCTGTATACGGAGATACCGAAACTCTACCCAACCATGAGAACTTGGCACCCAAGCCCCTTTCACCTTACGCCGTCGAAAAGTTGGCTGCTGAAAAATATGCAAAAGTTTTTCACAATGTGTACGGTCTTGAAACGGTCAGTTTGCGCTACTTCAATGTTTACGGTCCCAGACAAAAATATGGTCCTTACAGCGGCGTAATCTCCATCTTCATAAATCGCCTCTTGGAAAATAAGCCTCCAATAATTTGCGGAGATGGAGAGCAGACGCGGGACTTCATTAATGTCAAAGATGTGGTAGAAGCTAACATGCTCGCCTTATCAAAACGGAAGGCTGTAGGAGAAGTTTTCAACATCAGCACAGGCGAAGCCACCACCATAAACAAGCTTACAGAAACTATTCAGAAGATTATGGGTAAGACATCTCTTAAACCAGTTCACGCCGAACCGAGACCCGGAGACATAAAGCACAGTTACGGCGACATCACTAAGGCCAAAAGAAACTTGGAATACGAGCCGAAGGTCCAGCTTGAAAAGGGGCTAAGCGAACTCGTCAAATGATACTCGAAGCAATAATGAAACAAAAGGCATCCGAAAAACAACTTTTTTGCATTTTTTATTTTTACAGGTCAAAGACGCAAGCGCTAAACGGTGTCACGCTTATTCTTCAGTCCAATTTTACTGAATGCACTGTCTGCAACTTCTAACACTTGAAGCGCCTCCTGAGTGTTACAAAGTGGGTCTAAAACCTCGTTCCTTTTAACAGAGTCAATGAAACACTGCAATTCCATCAATAAAGGTTCACTTGCTGAGACAGGTATCTCTTCTTCAACATGTCTAGACAGCCACAAGATGTCATTCCAGCTTCCGTGCTCAATTTTTGCTTCGGGTGGAGCTCTATAAGATTTCAGTTTTTGTTGCGCATAATTTAAGGTGTAAAAACTTTCGTTTCCGTATAGGTGAATAAGACGCAGTTTATAGTTTGGGATCCAACTTGCCTCAATGTGACTATGTATGTGACCATATTTTAATGAGATATACGCGTAATCTTCAAAGACGCTGTTTGATCTGCTGGAAAAATGCGTGTAGAGAACTTCTGGCTGGGTTTTGGTGAGATAATTTAATATGTCGATTTCATGGGATGCTAAATCTAAAAACACGCCACTGTATTTCGTTCTTGGCGGAAACGGACCAAAACGCATAGAAACCGTAGAATAAATTTGAGAACAATCCACAACTTCCCTCAACTTTCTAACAGCCGAGTTAAATCGTTCAATATACCCTACAGCCAACACCCTGTCCATTGTCGCCGCTTTTTTTTCCATCTCTTCACCATGGTTTAAACTATCAGCAAAGGGCTTTTCAACCAAAACATGCTTGCCCTTTTCCAAAGCAGCTATGACAACGTCTCTGTGCATGGAAGTTGGGGTACAGACACTCACCGCATCCAAATTCTCCCCAAGAAACTCTTCAGAGTCTTCAAAAAATTTGCAATTGTACGCTTTGGCTAGGTGCTTTTTATCTGAATTGCTATCGCAAATACCGACCAATTCACATTCCTTCAGTTTGCTGTAAACCCTAGCATGAGCAGAGCCCATGAACCCAAGTCCGACGACACCAACTTTTACTTTCATTTTAATCTCCTGAATGGCTAGGCAACCGCTCGCTAATTTTGACTGATACTGCTAATAAGTGTTAATTGAGTTTACTGTTGTTACACATTTAATTAAATTAATAGTGCACATTAGATAAACCATTTTTCACAGCGCTACAACTTAAGGCGCTAGACCCTTGTGATTCGTAACTAGCAAACACGAAATTTGAAAATAATCTATTAACAATAAAATCGGAAAGAAAAAATTCTAATCTCTCTTCGCAGGTTGATGGATTTTTGTTGATATGATTTTACCGATTCTGTACAGTGAATATGGAAGATATTTTCGATACAAGAAACGATATTCTGGAAAAATTGATTTATCTTCTGTTTTTGGTTTAAGAGTTTTAAGGTCTACAGTTACGAACCAGTTGATTAATTCTTTAGCTTCTGAATGTGGAAGGTCTTGATCAGGACGAGCATGACGTTGTATATCTTCCCACATAAGCAGCACACTGTATCTAACATACCATTCGCCGCGTTTTATCTTTTTTTTCATGGTTGGAAAGGTATTAGTGTTAACATCGTAACCACATTCGTTTGGGTCGATGCCCGCCAGTTCTAGCCCAAGAATCGTCCGACTGCACTTTTCACAAACACTGCAGTTAGCATTCTTTTCTGCTTCCCAACAAGAACGAATAACGAATTTATGACCAGTAGCCTTGATGTAATCTGCAATAACAACCAGTTTTTCCTGTCGACTAAATTCATATCCGTCATGCATGACTGTTGTTCCCGTCCACTTAACGTTATTATCGATATCTGGATGGGATCCCCATGGGTGTGGAAACTCTTTGGTGTATGACGAAGCAAGGTACAGTTTTCCTATTTCGTCTATGTACGTAAGAGGAGCACAGAGACCAAGCAACGCTAAGCCATGCATAACTCCTCCCCACCAAGAAGCGTGAATCTTTTTTTCATAATATGTCGCAATCATTAACTCATCGAGTATAGACCGGAAGTTACTTTGTAAAGTTCTAAGTTGGGAACCTGTCTTGCCAGCAAAGTCTTGTGAAGTCTCCACAACTGTGTTCCACGCTTCACGATTAGTTAACTCAACGTCTGCACCATTAACACATACTAAAACAGGTTTTTCATCTCGATGAATGATATAACTTAAAATTGAATCGGCACCACCACTGAAAAGCATCATACTTTTTGAATGAACACCAACATCAGGCTTAACAATGTTGGCTGCATAGACGCTTCCGCCAAACCTCACTTCTGGATAGAACCTTTGGAAAGTTTTCTTAACCTCCCCAAGTGCAGCCAAAAAGTTTTCATCAACTGTTTCAACATAAACGTCTGCCCTGCAAGCCCAAGCAACGGGACAAGCACTTGCAAGAAAAGGAATGACTAAGAAAGCTTCCGGGACATCTTCAATAGAAGTATCATATTCTACAAAAAACACGTTTTCCGTGAAAAATTTTCTAATCTGTCCCGCACAATCAAAGCGAACGCTAAGTCTGTTGTTAGTCGCTTCCACACTTTTTATGGTTAACCGATTCATAATGCACACACACATCGCAGATCTACATAGTGATTATGCGAATACTTTGCGGTTCCAATACAAGTGCAGTGTCGGTAACTATGTGAATCAATATTATAAACAGAATAGTTGCCTCATTTTTCGGTGGGGATGCTGAAATATTGTTTTACGGTATAGTTGGCAAAACCTAGCTTTTTTAATTGCCTCTGGAACCTGTCCAGTCATTGTTGATGCTGTGGTTCCATTTGCGGGAGAAAACGTGTAAACTTCTATCCAATCGAATTTCACGGCGTTAGTGAGATGCTTTGTTATTTGGAAATCTTCTATTTTTCCAAGGAAACCACCAAGTCCTGACCAATGGAACTTTAAAATAGGCATAACCGAATTTGCAACAACTTCTGCAACCGGCTTTTTTGCTTCCAGAATCTTGTCTAAAACATCGGCTTCATCTTCGCCGAAGGTAACTCCACTGTAAACGGTTCTAAGAGCTTCTTGATTGATCTTTGACAGGCAACCCCAAACTATGAACTGAGCCCCCTCTTTTTTCCTAGATTTAATATTTCTAATCAACTGAAGGGATTCATCTACGTTTACTTTAGTCAGTCCACACCATCTAAACATAACCAAATCAGCGTCTTCAAGCTTGTCAGTTATGTTCCACCCGTTCTCCATAAGGAAATTTTGTATCCTAGCGGAGTCGATTCTACTCTCTGGACAGCCTGCACATACTACATAAGCTTGTTTGCCAGACAAATTGCCATCCAACCAGAATTAAACACTTGAAACTATACTAAAAGGCTAATCTAAATTCGATATAATCCAGTCCTCAGCATAAACACGAGCATTGAATATATGCGCTTTATTTAAGGGTATCAAAAAACTGGTAAAAACTGGGCTTATACCATTAACAACAACACTAACCGATTTAGTAACTGTTGTCAAAGTCGTGCAAAGTTTTTCTCAGTTCTTGTCAGGATTGATTTCAAATCCATAAAAATAGCGATTATGAAGAGAGTCAGATAAACAAGGTGAGGGATAAGCAATCCTAAGGGAACATATAGGGGGAAACTTATGACTGTAGGCAAGAGAACGGTCAGGAGGGGTATGGCTAGAATCATGTTTGATGAGTGATGCTTGAATAGTAACAATATGTCCTTTGTTTTGATCATAAACGTCATAGATATGAAGAAAAGAGACCATTCAAGGGCAATATTGGTTAAACTTGCTATTCCAACGTGAAAACCATACGTATTAGTGGTTAATGGCCATAGTAGTTGCAGATCTCCACCTATTAGGTAGTCTCCGATTATAATGTGCTGGATTACTGCAACGAAATATGGCGCAGCTCTTTTTTTGTAGATTGCAAATATGGGTATGAAGACGAGACAGAAAAGTATCACCGAGTGTAGGGGTCCTCGATGTTCCAAACCAGGTATTAACAAGTCAATGTCAGGAAAAACCGATGCAAGGAACAATAATGGGAAATTAATGTTGACGTCTAGCGATTTGGCTGCAAGTTTTCCGGTCAAGTATCCTAGAGCAAAGTGTCCAACAGCATACATGAACTGTTTCCTCAAACATATTAACGCTCACCCTATTCTTGTTGACAAATATTAACAATACTATTTGTCAATTTGTAATGTGGATAAATACGCCGAATTCATCAACTCTATATATATCGAAGCACCAAATGAGAAAACTGAATAAATATGCTATCCTTCGAACTGACCGCAATTGACCTTATTCTAGTTATAGCCGTCATAGTCCTCTTAGTGCTCTACTGGACAAAGTTATCGAAAATTCCTGAAGAACAATTGCTCAGAGGATCAACAGCAAAAAACGAAAGCCCAGAAAAAATCGCAACAAATCCTCAAAGCGGTTATGCAGAATGTCCGCGTGGATTTGGGTACATAAAAAAGATTGGTGATGACGGCTCTGTTTCGGAAAGGTGCTTAGGTTGCTACAGAATCATGGAATGTTATAGCGAAAGCGAAGAGATTAAACCTCAGCTTAACCAAGTTTAGCTGAAAATGTTACTAGAATTAATGAATTTCTTCTGTTCGTTTTGTGCACAGTTATATACGTTTTTTTGGAATCTGGTAAGAACTGTGTATGTGTAGTCCATTTAAACGAAAATATTTATTAAGTCTTAATACACAGTATATCAAAGGTAAAATCAATGGTAAGTAAAGAATCCATAATCACAGGCGCCATGCTCATACTCATCACCTACACATTGGGGCTATCTCTAGTAAGCCAAGCATTCCCCGCAACCCAAACAAGCCAAACATTATCCAGCACAGGATCAATACAGATACAAACTACTGCCGACATCGGCATTTACGCAGATTCAGGATGTACCACGCCACTAACTGGATTGCCATGGGGAACTCTTCAACCAGGCGGCAGCCAAACATACGACGTGTACATCAAAAACGAAGGTGACACACCATTGACGCTTTCGCTGTATGTAGATAATTGGAACCCAACAACAGCTGAAAACTACCTCGACCTCAGCTGGGACTACAATGAAGCATCCATCGCTGTAGGCGCAACAATCCACGTTACATTCACGCTATCGGTAGACTCGGGCATCACAGGAATAACAACGTTCAGCTTCGACGTCACAATAATTGGAACCAGCAGCTAACAGAAACACAACCATTAAGGAGACACTCCTCCCCTCAATATTTTTTATAAACTATTATTAACAGGTTTCAGTCTAGAGCATCTGACCTCTATTGATAGGTGACTTTTTGGTTCAATAACTTAGTACAGTAAGAAAAGTAAATAAAATCAAAGTTTGTTCTGATGAAGCATTTTTGCAGTCAGCTAAGTATACGCACACTGATTTAGCGACAGAACAGGTGTACACATTTAAATGTTAGTTTGTTCTATCAAATATGGAACCAGAAACAAAAATGAAAGCCAAAGCCCATTCTTTTATCGCTTTCCTGAATTGCTCAAAAGAAACGTTATTACTAATAATAATCGTTGCCATAGCATCAATAACAATCACTACAACAGTTTCCATTTTGTTGAACAAGAAAACCAATTTGACTGTTCCAAGTCTCGGAACCATAAAAACAATCGGCGTTGAAGCCTACTGGGACCAAAACAAGGAAAACGAAACAGAAACAATCAATTGGGATGAATTATGGGTAGGATCAGAGCAAAACGTAACATTGTACATACAAAGCATCAGCAACTATGAAGTAACTCTGAGCATTAACACCACAGATTGGAATGACGAAAAAATTTCTGATTACATGACCTTATCCTGGGACTACGATAGAAAACCAATCAATCCAGGAGAAACAATCCAAGTGACCATCACTTTATCAGCTTCACCTTCTTCAGATTTAATCGAACATCTTATAGCTAACGACATTAAAAATTTCAGTTTTGACATCCACATTTTAGCAACTGCAATAGAAAGGTGAATTTAATCAAAATACCACTATGAAGCTCTTTGTTAGTAGTATCGAATGATGGTTAATTCGTTTTTTCTGAATTCTTAGTTACATTTCTCATTCGTTTAACCTTACAAGGAACGCCGTAAGCAACAGAGTGAGGTGGAATACTTTTATTGACTAAAGAATGGGCACCAATAATTGAATGAGCACCAATTCTAACGCCACCCAAGATTGTACAATGTGCACCTATCCACACATCGTCTTCGATTATTATGCCTTTTCCAGTGCCACCTTGTTGTTGTATTGGTAAATCGGTTCGGTGGAAATTGTGAGCAAAAGTATGTATTACAGTTACAGGACCAATAAGAACATCTTTTCCAATTTTAATATCGCCATCAGGAGTAAAAATTGCGCACATCTCATTTATGAAAGAATTCGCGCCTATTTCAATGGTACCCAAATTTTCACAATTTATTCTTGCCGTATCCACAATGTGTGCAGATTTTGCTATCTGTATGTTAGGGTTTGCGTAAAGTTGCCTTATTTCAAGATTCCGCAGAAAATAACGCAGAACTTTCAGCAAAAAGTTTGACACAGGGTTAACCTTTCCTACGCGATAAACAAAACATGCTCAATTTGTTCTCTATCAAGCCATCAAATAACATTAACGTTCTTTAAACGATTAGTTCACAGACACATAGTTGACGCTGTTGTCACATTTTAGTTTTCGTCAGGTGCCTGTTTTTGTGTTTTCAGCCGGAACAGTTTCTCTAAACTAATTTTTTGTAAACTGTTTAGTGAATGCTAAGATTTTCTTTTCGTAAACAAGCACAAGTTTGACTATGGGCCATATGCCTTTGATTTTCTGGAAAAGCGTTTTGAAAATGTCAATGTCGGTATCATTTAATGTTCCGATTATGGGCAACATTGTGAGGTATGTGAACAGAAAAATTGCGCCGCCAAAAATCAGGTTCATGATGCCAATGAATGGTGAGATTGTGAGAAATAGAAACACCAATAGAGCGGATATGGCTGAAGCGAAGTAGATTTTAGCTGACGAGACAAAGTCTAGACTCACATTGACCTTTTTTATCGCATTTATTAACTCATAAATTACTGAACAAATGCTAGATACTAATAACGCAGCTATCAAACCCATAACGCCATATAAAGAAACAAGCAGTGGAGCCAAAGGCACAAAAACAATTAAACCAACCAGACTAGCTTTTAGAACGACGTCTGTTCGCCCTATACCATTGAATAGAAAAAGGAATACTCCACGCCCAAACCCAGTAAGAAGATTAATCAGTACATAAAAAGCAACAAACATTGGTGCTAAACCATATTCTGTTCCATAAAAGGTGAAAACCAGATCATTTGACAGCACAGAGATCGCCAAAGAGGCTGGAACCACTAGAAGAGCAGCATATTTCACAGAACGTCGGAAAACTTGGTTAAGTTGCTTACTTTTGGGGTCAAGTTTTGAAAAGGCAGGAAAAAGTGCATCCAAGGGATAAATTACAATATTTAGAACTGTGGAAAAGAGAATGGTCACCTGAAAGTTTCCAATTGCATATTTTGAAGTGAAAAAAGCCAAGATTATAGTTTGGTATTGAGAGACAAGGAGAACTAAAATGGAGGATAAATAAAGTGGGGTTCCATATTTTAACATGGATTTCAGGATGCTCGAACTTGATTTGTCGCTATCAGGTTTTTTTCTTAACTTGAAAACTAAAAAGGTTAACAATACGCCAACTGGAATAAAGTAGCATGCGATGTGTCCAAGAAGCGCTCCAAGAATATTGAAACCTAAAAAGAGAAACAGAGTTGAAAGCAGAATTTTGGTAATGGCTCGAAGTATCAACATAACAGCGTTGTTTTCCATTTTATCTAATCCAATGAAGATAGCACTCAAGGTCTCAAAGAGTGTCTGAAGAAGTATTAGGACAGAAACTATTCTGATGTAAAATCCTGCTTCAGGAGTGTTTATTATATATCGCGCCAAAACATCTGAAAAGATGAAACATAAAACAGATGCTGCTGCACCTACGATTAACTCGAAAAAAAGCCCTGATTTTACCACAGACTTAACATCTGAGTCCCCATTTTTGGCGATAAACCTTGTTATCGCAGAAGTTATTCCAAAATCGGCTAAACCAATGAACAAAGATGGAATAGAAAGTACCAAAGAAAAGAGCCCATAATTCTCTGGACCTAACAAATTGGCAATAATAATAGAACTAACACTCATAATAACAGTCGCTAGCATATTTCCCGCAAAAAGATAGTATCCCCCACGCGTGGAATTCTTAGCTATCTCAAAAACATAGTCATTTTCCTTCGACATAATCAATCAACCTTTGGTAGGAAATACTTTCAATACTTCTCTCGCGTAGCATGATTTAAAAGACACTTATAAAAATCCAGATTACAGAAAGAAAAAACAGCAGATGATATTAAGAAATCAGTGTTTAATTCTCTTAAGTCGTCACATCCGCATCTTATGTATACACGAATCTGTTAGTTAAACCAAGATTTTTTGCAAGTTGCTGAATCGCGCTCTTGTATACGGGATTCATTACAATAATGATGTCAGGCTGATAGTCTCGCAGAAACGCTGGAGCCACAAATCGAACAAGGCTTTTCAGATATTTTATTCACGCAGTTTGGTGACCTTTCAGTCAAACCGAAATTACCTCTGGAGCTAAACCCATGCCATCAAGCATTCGGCGTATTTCATCTTGATAAATTCTATTCATTACAATTACGAGATCGGGCTTGTACTTTCTTAGGATTTCAGGCGGCATAACTCTTTTGCCGATAACGGGAAGATATTTACCATGACGAAACGGATTAATGTCAACGACGTATCCGATTTCATCTTTGACGCCAAGCGTCGACATAAAAGATACACATTTGGAGCCCGAACCCCAAACAACAACCCGTTTTCCGTCTGAACAAAGCTCATTTAAACGCTTTTTCCACTGATCCAACTTTTCACGGCAATGCGTGGCGAAATAATTTACATTCTTCGCCATCTCTTTGACACTTTCTTCCAGTTCATTCACTTTTTCTGCTTTTCGATTCACCGGTTTGGCTTCGATTAAGATATACTGATCGTCAAAATCTTTGGAAATATCAATTATTTCAAATTGGCAGGAACGAAACAGTCGGGCTAGTGATCCGGGACTGAAATAGGAGCAATGCTCATGATAGATGTCCCAGAATGCCAGTTCCTGTAATACTCGCGTGACATCAGGCACTTCAAAGAAGACTATTGTGTCCAAACAGTTACCAATGGCACACCGCACACTACTGAGAAATTCAGCCGTGTTAGGAATATGTTCGAGAGTATGGCGGCAACATATCAGATCTCCATGATAGTTAGCGTACTTCTCGGAGTAATAGTCTTGGATGAAAGTCAAACTGTCTGAAGCCTTACTGTGAACACGGTCTTTTATGTAGGCGGGATCAATTCCGACCCCATAGTTGTGGCCCAGCTCACATAACAGGGCTAGGAAATCGCCTTTTCCGCAACCGATCTCCAAAATTTTCTTGTCAACTAAGTTGTATTTCTCAATCAGGCGCTTTGCCAGGCTATCAGCGAAGACATTGAACGTTGAAGAGAAAGATTGTTGATCTTCATAAAGGGAAGAATAGTTCACCGCCGAAGAGTCAAAAGCGACGTTCGATATGAAACCACATTTTTTACAGAAGCCTAAGACAATTTTACCTTTAGGAAAGCTTAATGCTTCTTTTCGGGTTGACAACATTACGCAAGTATGAACTGGGACATTTTCTGCTTCATAGAAGGTGGAAATGGCGTGTGCACCGCAATTGGAGCAAACATAATCTGAGGACAATGCTTTCTCACTCACACATTTACGTATAACAATGTTCTAAACAATTTTTGGGTATGGAATGGGAATAATAAATTTACCGCCATTCTGTCGATAGTCTTCCTGTTGCTTTAAGATTTCATCTGCCCAATTCCAGGCTAATAACAAAGTATAATCGGGGTTTTCTTCCAAAAGTTTTGTCGGTGGAAATATGGGTAAATGATTGCCGCCCATATAACGACCATGTTTGAAGGTGTTCAGATCCACCACATAATCCACAAGTGTCTTATCGATTCCACAATAACTCAAGAGTGTTGTTGCCTTTGCTGCTGCTCCGTAGGCTGCGATTTTTTTCCCTTTCTTTTTTAGGTTTGTCAGGATTTCTCTTAGGGCGTTTCGTGTTTCATTGACGTGCTCTGCAAAATCGCGATAGTAATTGATGTTATCAATTCCTTTTTTTGTTTCTTCTTCTAGTAGGAAGTGAACTGATTCGCTGACGTTTTCTTGGGTTTCTACATATAATCGCAGTGATCCGCCATGGACGTCAATATGTTTTATGTCATTGATGAATAGGGAGTGTTTTTTGAATAGATTGTTTAGGGCAACGACTGAGAAATAACAGAGGTGCTGGTGGTAGATGGTGTCGAATTCTCGGTTATTAATCAAGTCGACTACGTAAGGGACCTCGATGACTGCTACGCCAGAATCCTTTAAGATTGTTCGGATGCTTTCTACAAAGTCGTTAAGGTCTGCAACATGGGCTAGTACGTTTTTGGCGATTAATACATCAGCCATTAATCCATCTTGTTTAAGTTTATTTGCGAGGCTTTTTTCAAAAAAAGTACAAATGGTTTTTATTCCTACTTTTTGAGCAGCCTGAGCGGGCTCTTTCGCTGGGTCAACTCCAAGAACTGGAATTCCACGTTCCAAGAATTGTTTGAGCATGTAGCCGTCATTACTGGCGGGTTCAACTACAAGACTGTTTGAATTCAGATTTCTGGATTCAATTAGTTCTTCTGCGTTCTCCCTAGAGCGCCTTAGATATTCTTTTGAGGTGGAAGAGAAGTAGGGATAGTCTCTGCAAAAGAGAATTTGAGGGTCTACAGTTTCTTTAATTTGTACAAGCCCGCATTTTGGACAGAAAACTAGAGTAAGAGGAACTTTTAGTTCAGGCTTTTTTAGTTGTTCTTTGGTGAGCAATGCATCTGCCAGAGGTGTGGTCCCAAAAGACAGAATTGGTTCAAGATCAGGGTTTCCGCAAGAGTGGCAACCGGATATTTGTGTGTATGGCAGTGAACTGCTCATGTTTTGACAGTTCCCCAGTGTAGATTTTTGTCCAAACGACCGTTGCTGAGATTTTCTTGAAGATGCTTGATTCGCCTATAGCGGGGGCCTTCAAACTCTTCGAGGCTGAACTTCACTTTTTTGTAGGTGTCGTAAAGCTGTTTTGCGCCTCGGCGAGCATTCCATTGAGGCTTGAATTCGGGTAGCGTTCGGGCTATTTTGCTGAAGTCGACTTTGTAGGAACGTTTGTCTGGACCAGCGTCTTTTGAATATTCAATGTGACAGTTTGGAATGGTATCTTTCACGATTTCAGCGAGTTCGCGTATTTGATAGTTTTCTTCGGTTATACCAACATTGAAAACTTGGTTATGAACCAATTCTGGAGGTGCGTTTAGAACAGCTGCAAAAGCTCGTGAGATATCTTCGATGTGTACGATGGGGCGCCATGATAGACCGTCGCTCTTTAGTAATATGAGCCCGGTTGTGTGCGCCCATGCAACCAAGTTGTTGAGAACTAAGTCAAACCTTAGCATTGGAGATACGCCATAAGCTGTTGCAGAGCGTAGGAAAGTTGGGCAAAAATTGGAGTCCGCCAACTTTGAGATGCCTTCTTCTGCGAGATATTTTGATGATGAATATGGAGTAATTGGACGTGGCTTCGATTCCTCATTTACCAGTTCAGCTCCAGAGTCACCGTAGATACTACATGATGATGAAAACAGGTAGCGTTTGACTCCGACCTTTTTAGCTAGTTTCGCTAAAGTAACTGAGGCTTTATGATTGATGTTGAAGGTGATTTCTGGATTGAAGTATCCAAGAGGATCGTTTGACAGTGCACAAAGATGCACTACTGCATCGAATCCTTTTAGGTCTGAAAACTTAACTTCACGGATGTCTTTTTTCAGATAGGAGATGTTTGGGACATCTCCAAAAATTGACTGATTGCCAAAAGTACATCCTTCAAAAAGATCGTTATCAAGCCCTACAACTTCATGTCCTTCTGCTTGGAGCAATGGCAGCATAACGTTGCCGATGTATCCCTTATGACCCGTTAATAGTACCCGCATGTTTACTCATCTCTTCTTTTTCTATCATGTTCACTTACGTCAAAGTTCAATAACAGGCAGAATTTCGTCTAACGCTTTATACGATTTATTAATTCTGGATTCATAGAGTATCAACAAAACAACGATCGTTACCATAAAGGTTAAACTAGTAGCGACTAATTCGATCGAGGTTATTTTAAATCTATTTATTCATTTTTTAGTTCTCTAAAATTATAGAATTGATAAATTAATTTATTATTTATCCAACATTATGCAGTGAGAAATAATCACCTTTTCCAAATTCTCCAAGGTGATTTGCCACTTTTCCAAAGTTTTTCAAGAAATAGCTTCTCGGGGAGTGTGTCCATGCACTGCCAGAAACCTGTATGGCGGTATGCCGTAAGCTGTCCATCACTTGCCAACCGTTCTAAGGGTTCCTTCTCCCATCGAGTATTATCGTCATTGATATAGTCGAATATTTCTGGTTCCAAAACAAAGAAGGCACCATTTATCCAGTAGTCAGTAGTTTGTGGTTTCTCTTTGAACTGCATTACTTGGTCTCCTTCCAGAACAAGATGACCAAAACGGGTAGGCGGTTGTACTGCAGTCAAAGTTGCAAGTCGACCATGCGAATGATGAAATTTCAACAAGTCTGTTAGATTGACGTCGGATAGCCCATCGCACCAAGTCAACATGAATGTTTGATCGCCCAACCAAGGAACTAATCGTTTGATTCGACCGCCAGTTTGTGTTTTCTGTCCAGTATCGACTAACCTCACTATCCAGTCTGGTTGATTTTGTTCATTTCTATTAGGCGAGATAACTTCATCCGCATCTGTTTTAACAACTATGTTCCGGTTCAAACTACTGTATTCCTGCATCCAACGTGTTATGCAGTCCCCTTTGTAACCAAGGGCGACCACGAATTCGTTAAATCCAAAATGGCTATAATACTTCATGATGTGCCAGAGAATTGGATACGTCCCAATTTCCACGAGAGCCTTCGGCTTTTCCACGGTCTCTTCGCAGAGGCGGGTTCCCAAACCTCCAGCGAGAATAGCTACTTTCACATCATTATTTCCGGTTATTGTATCCACATTTCCTTACTATTTTAATTATTTTTTGCTCAAATTTCAATCGGAAAGGCTTGAACCTTGGAATCAAAATACGCCCTAGACGTGAATGTTTTGTAAGCAGGTTTTCTATGTCGTATTCCAAATATCGCCATTCTTCTTTGATTAGCCACTTAAGGATTTGAGTATAGCATAACAAGCGCTCAATCCAATTTAGTTTAACACGACGTATAGGCCTAAGAAATTCAAACAGATTTTTCCAATTAGGAAAGTAAGTCCAACTATTTTTTGACCACCAAGCAAGTTGTTCATCGTATTTAGCTACATTTATTGCAAAATCTTGTTCACAAAACCTTCTCGTGTATGCCTGCTGATGGTCTCTCCTAAAGAAGATGTGTTCAGGGATTTCGAATATTCGACCCAGAAGTCCAATTTCTGCTAGCAAATTTCGGTCTGCTCCAATATAACTTCCATGAAGCGGAGTTTTCTTAAGTGACCCCGCACGCATTACTCCAAAAATTGACCAACAAGGATTTCGTATGCTTATCAGGTCACCGAAACGTTCATGAGGTTTCCATGAATTAACCCTACTTAATGTTCTGCGGTCGTAATCACCAATTAATTTACCGTTTTCATCGATGCGGCTGGTCTTAGAGTGAACCAATACAATTGACGGGTCTTTGTTAAGTATACTCACGCACTTATCGACATATTCAGGGCCAATAACATCGTCATATGCAGCCCATTTGAAATATTTACCAGAGGAGAGATGGAAAACTTTGTTGAAATTTTTGGCAGCTCCAAGATTTTCTTTGTTACGATAATATCGAATGCGGCTGTCCTTTTTTGCATAATCGAGGCATATCTGTTGGGTATGGTCAGTAGATGCATTATCGGAGATAATTAGCTCAAAATTTTTATACGATTGAGCCAAAATAGAGTCTAACGCCTCTTTTATGTATCTTTCACCGTTGAAAACGGGTAATCCGATGCTTACATCAGGTGTGTGTTTTGTTTCAGGCACCAAAGTTCTCTCCATGTACGCGCGCATATCGAGTCAAAACATCTGAAAAGATGAAACATAAACTAGACGCTGCTGCACCTACGGTTAACTCGAAAAAAGCCCAGATTTATCACAGACTTAACATCTGAGATTCTATTTTTGGCTATAAGCCGTGTTAACGTGGAAGTTATTCAAAAATCGGCTAAACCAGTAAACAAAGATGGAACAACAGGTATCAAAGGAAATAACACATAATTTTCTGGATTTTCAATATTTTTCTCGTGTGGCATGGTTTAAAAGTCGTCTATAAAAATCCAAATTACAGAAGGAAAGAACCGCAGACGACAAAGAACTTGATGTAAGCTGGTCTATTGCAAGTTTTTTCAAAAACTCAACAATCAAAGGAGCTAAAGGGTATTTTTTTGGTAGTTCGACGGCTTTGTCATCCAATACGGTAGAACTTGTAATTCCCATTTTTTCAAAGTGTTTGGTTAAAGGATTTGATGGCCCAAAAGTATTCACGGTTATGGTTAGTGTTATGTTTAATACTGTTTCTAGTGCATGTTTGAGGTGTAATTCTTTGGCTAATTTTGTTGCATCTTTCCAATATTGCGTGAGCATGACAATTGTGTAATAGTCGTTTAAAGTGTATATTTGTTCTTTGAATACGCTGTGGGCTATAGCAGTAAGTAGCTCTGCTTGGGGGTCGAGTGACTTAACATTTGTTCCAGAAACATCCAAGCCAACTACATGCTCAAAAAGCACTTTCTTATTCATGTATATTAAACCAGAAACCGCAACTTGTGTAGTTAAGTCGATGCAGATTTTGTGAGTTAGACTAAACAATGTAGCGCCATAGTTGTCTCGATTTAAAACGACACAGTTTTCATCTTTTAAAGTGCGTATAACTTTTTCAAGGTCGTTATTTGACAACAGGAGAACATCAACATCTGAAGGGGTGTAGGGAAAAGGTTTCATAGTTTTGAAAAAGGTATAGCGAGTTTCAATGCCATTTAACAAGGCGCCAACAAATTTGGCTAAATCCAAAGTTCTCTTGTATTGGTCTTCATAATCCGAAAGGGTTGACTGAAAAGGAGCCCCATCTACAACAGAAGATACTGTTCTCAAAAAAAGCAGGGAGATTTTGTTTTGTTTAGCCGTCTCGAAAAAATCCGAAACACTTTCTAAATTTAATTGAGAAATGTCAGGGTCACACAGACCTGGAATCCCAATAGATTGCACTAACAGGGATGACATTGATTCGCTGTCGTAAATCATTCTAACTTGGTCCTATGTAGTTTGAGTCAACGGATTAATTACTTCTAAAATCTCCTGTAGAGATTCATCCACTGATTTAGTTGTAGTATCAATTACGTGTGCATCCACAATTTTGGCAAGTTTACCATATAATTCTAGTTGCTCTCTGGGAAACCACACATCTTCTGTTCGCATATTGAGGGTCTCGATGTTTGCAGTTACATAAAAGTTTGCAGTTGTTCTTGAGGTCAGTGCAATTAACATTTTAGCTTCAAATTTTTTGAGAAAACTGTAATCGTTAGTTGTTAAGCATATCCAAATTGCTAGATCCAAGGCGTACCTGTCAGCTAACACCCAATAACCGATAGAACTGGGTATAAGAAAGCTAAAAATTATGAGAGGTATTGCACTTACAAATTCTAGAAATTGCCAGAGTCTTCTCATGTTTTTTGGAACTTGAACGTTATAATATGGATTTTCTGAGCCAGCGAATGTTTTGAATCTTGATAAAAATTTAGCTAGCAGCGAAATAAAAGTATGTGACCCGCGCATCCAAACATGTTTGGCGTTAAGATTTTTTTGCTGAAAAACTTTGTTCAACATTTTAATTAAGCTGCTCTTACCTGCGCCATCAGGCCCAATGAAAAGAATTATGGGCATAAACATCATTTCCGTTGCAGGCTTCTTTTCTTTGCAAAAGTTTTGTTTGGATGCAACATTTAAAAGTCACAGCTACTTGGACGGCATTTCTCTTTTGGTTTGTATATATTCGCGTATAATACCCACGGTAGCTAAAATTAGAGTCAACACAAGTAAACTGAGTGTAACTGATGAGGTTGTTATCCCCCAATCTGTGTAGTTAAGAACGAGTCCAGTAAGTACAACAAGAGTCATGCTCATTGTTAAGCTTATGATGACACGTATCAGAGTGCTAACTTCTCGTGTTGGGAACAAAGCTTTGATGATGCTGTATCCGGGTAACAAAAAAATGAAAAGGAACCCAAGTGTGTACCGCAAATAGGCTAGGGGAATGGCGTTTTCGGGAATGGTGAACGTTGATACATCAGTCAGGATAGACAGGGTGATAACAAGCCAATACCAGTAAGAACGAGTGGACGAAAAGTAGCGTCCAAGTGACAAACGCACAAAGTTTTTGTCTTCACAAAAAGTCAAGCTTCCCTGATTTTGCAGTTCCAATATGTGTTTCATGATTTCCTTTTTTGGTAACCGCGATTCTTTTTGCACCAATTCAACAAGTTGTTCAACGGTTTGTGGTTGTTTAGTTTTGACCAACTGCAACACAAGTTTTTTAGTAGCTGATGCATTTTGTTCTTTTCCACTCATATCAATCGCCTCGTCGTCAACCTAAGACATTAGGACACTACCATTTGATAGGTTTGTATAAACACTGTAAACAGAAATAGAAAACTGACGATTAAAGCTACTGTTCTTAAACGACGTTTTTTGACGAGTACAACCGCTTTCCCAGAATACGATGTGACTACCTCTAGAGCAGCCAGCAAAATTATGGCAGTTGCAGCCAGCCAGAGACTAATTTCTACGAGAGATATAGGGAACAAAACTATTTTTTACCTCATTCTGTAGAGCATTTCTTTAAATTCAGTTTTTCTGAGAAACAGGAACACACCTATCAACAAAAGAATCGATCCAATCAAAAGATAATGTATTACACGCACATCTATTCCTAGACTGATGGCTTCCCCAACTCTAGAATCCAAAATACTTGAAATAAAGTCCTTGTTCCAGATGGTGATGTCATTCCATATTAATCCGCTAACCCACGCAAGAATGATTGAACCTAATCCCACAGAAACTAGACCAAAACTTTTGTTAAACTTAGAAACGGAAGCCTTTCCCAACTGTGTACCAGTTTGTTTTTTTGCTTTTCCCACAGTTCGGTAACAGGATTCAAAACTTTCCTCGTCATCACGAACTTCAGTGTTTTCGACAACAAGGCATTTTCCAGTGACTCGGGTCAAAGCAATCGCAACTGAACCACATACAGGGCAACCAAGTGAGTTGTAAATGTTTGAGAGCTCTGTAGCCTCTTTGAAGAGCTTCGTATATACAGACCCAGTTATTTTTACGGTAACGACGTCTCGTTCTATCTTAATGTCCACTTTTTTTGCGAGTTCAAGGTTTTCTACAAGGAGCTTTGGCAAAGTTTTTTGCAAGTAATTTAAGTCAACACTGTTGAAAAATTTACCCAACTCTTTCTCATACAAGTTTGCAAGCCCCAACCCAGGAGGAGTGAAACATATTCCTTTTGGCTTTTTCAAAAACACCTTGTTTTCAGCTAATTCCTCGCTAGAAGGGATGACAAGATCATTTTTTGAGGAAATAAAAACTGTTCCACTTTTGGGTGATGTTGAGTATTCAGGGGGTAGATATACGGCTTTTCCGTGGTAACCTAAATCGGATAATACTTGATCGATGAATGTGAGTGAAGAGAAGGTAGTAGATAACAAAAGTTTTGTTTTCGAATATTTTTCGGGTTTTACAAACAGAAAAAGGGCTCCCCAAAAAGTTAGACCTAAGCCAATAAGGGCAATTATAGATGACGTGTATAATGTAGATATGTAAAGAACAATGCCGCCGATTAACAGAAGTATGTATCCAATCACTTCGGGAAACAGATTTGTACGCATTTCTTCACCTTTGGTGCTTTTCTTTCCAGACACTTAGCGTTATAACAACACTAAGGAGAGATGATACACCTAACTAAATCCTTTGCAGAACCAAATAATAAATCAGGTCTTTTTACATTGTGTATATTAGGCTGCAAGATTAGTTGTTTCAGTTTTTGTTTTGCGAAAGCGTGAATAAACCGAGTTTTAGCTGAATTAAGTTGAGCGGGACTCAAATATTTAGTTTTCATTACAACTGTGTGGGACGTGTAATTTGACCAATTAGCGGTGGAAATCAAAGAGTGTTTTTTTGCTAAATCATACATTTTGGTTTGTGGATATGGGGTCATGAAATTTAAATTCAGTCCATCCGGTTTCAGAGATAGAAGAAATTTACGGGTTTTTTTTATGGTTGCCTCAGTATCTTCAGGCCAGCCTAAAATCACATGAGCGGTAATCAACAAGTCGGCTTCTTTTGTTGCACGAAATGCCTTTTTCATAGTTGATAATTGTACACCAGGCTTTGCCAGTTTAAGGATTTCAGGGTCGCCTGTTTCAACCCCGTACTGTATACGGTTGCAACCTGCTTTCTTCATCAAATTCAAGAGACTTCGATTGGTATCGTTCGCTCTTACTTCACAATCCCATGCAATGTCAAGTTTTCTTTGAATAATCTCGGTGCATATTTCTTTTGCATACTTTTTGTTAAACATGAAGGATTGGTCTCTAAATAGGAACCCTCTAATGTCGCGAACATTACGCAGATATTCCAGTTCGTCAACTATCTCTTTCGGAGACCTACAGGTCCATTTATCGCCAAAACCTACGGGATAAGGGCAATACATGCACTTGTATGGACAACCTTTGCTTCCTAAAATACGAACACATTGGTATTGTTCTCCCGTTGCATTTACACAATTGTCGTATCCTTCAAGCTCCAGAGAATCATACGAAGGAGAAGCAATATCGCTCAGATTTAAATCGGAGGACTCTGGGGTATTGAAGGCTTTTCCAGATTTAACGTAAGAAACTCCAGGTACACTTTTTAGAGGTTTTGATTGCTGAAACGCTTGAATCAAATCAACCAGATTAGAAGTGTACGGATAAGAGTTACGTAAAAACACATCGACAGCGCTGTTAAGCAAGAATTTTTCGGAAAGTACTCGACATACTGTCCCTATACAGATCATGAAAACATTTTGGAGAGATTCTTTGATTTTACTCAAGAGTTCCAAGTCTTTTTCCAAGGAGGAAAAACCAAGTAAAGACAAAATAACAGCAGGGTTTTCGTTTTTCACACTCTTCAGAACTTGAATTTGGTTCAGCTTCAGTTTTTGGTAATCTAAAACTGTAGTTTCAAATCCAGCTTCTGAAAGGGTTGAAGAAACATATGGCAAAAAGGGATGAAAGGGTGCTGTACTGTCTTGTCCATAATGGTCACGGTTGCAAGGAACAGCGGTACCGAAGCCTCCAGCCCAATCTCTGTCAACCTCCTGGTATGGTGGGCTAGGAAGATTCAGAACCAAAACTTTGAGGCTTTTTGTCATTACAGTTTTTCCCCCAAGGTTAAAGCAAAAAAATTTGTGTGCCCATACACAACAATATTAGGACATAGCTCAATTTTTATGTTTGTCAATTAAATCTAAGATTTCTTCATCGGTTTCAGCATCAAATTTTCTTGCAAAGAATTTGGACGAGTTTAACAAACTGTCCGCGTCATTGATGGATAAAACAGCTGGAAGAGGTACTCCTTTTTTAGACCAATCGATGTATCTCAGATTATCGTTTACAACAGTATCACTTAGAGGCGAATTCATAAGGATGGTGTGGAAGAAATGCTCATCAGGATAGAGTATACGCTTAAAGAAATCGGTCACTTTTGGGTTGTTTTTCGCGTAGTCTATGATATACTCAATGTGTTTCTTGGGTAGATAGAACCATGTCGAACCGCCATAAAAGGTAAGATTGTAAGGTAACTGCCTATTCCTTCGAGGTATTCTGATGAATCTTCTAGAGTCACATTTTGCTGTTTTTGAAAGTTTATTAATCACATAATCTCGAGAAAGATATAGAGGATGTCTGTAATAATAATAATAGATTCTAGAAAGACCGCCGCGTCCCGCCAAGTGTGGTGCAGGTATTGTGAAGTTTTCCATATAAGCAGAAGTATTATTGTGTAGAAATTGTTTTATTTCCTTAACAGATTTTAAGGGATAACATTGACCAGAAAGGTCTATGCAATAATCATAATCAAAGCGACTGAATTCTTTCATGGAATCAAGCAGGGTATCCACTAATTCGAATGTGCCCCAAGAGTTTGCATATTTAAAAACCACAAAAAAAGAATCACTCTCAAATTCTTTTAATGCTTCCAGCCAAGACTCTTTCGTAGAATTGTCTCCAAAGACGTTTACATAGAAAATGTCAGAGGGCGAATAGATGTTGCGTATAAGTCTATTCACCTGCTGTGGATTTTTATGCACTAACAAACAATATGCAATTTTCGTCATGACCAACTCACCATTTTATACAGCTCTATATTACATTACAACAATCATTACAGCGTACTTCGAAGTTTAGCACGCAAACGGTTAAGACTTGAAGGCAAATGAGACTGCAATCCATCCACATATGGAAATGTTTTTTGGCGAGCGGCAGTCAAAGCAATCCGCATTCTACTCCCAAACTCGTGCGGAATCCATTCTACTCCTAATTTATGCAAACTGAACTCCCAAACCGCACGATTTTTGTGGTAAGAATTAGCGAACAGCTTTACCTCTTTCCCAGCAATTGTCCCAAAAATTGCTGAATGTAAACGATTAGAAGTTATTGTAGAAGACCACAAATGAAGTTTTAGCCATTCTTCTTTTTCATATGTTGCCGGGTCACAAACAACGTCATAATTTTCTTTTTTTATTACCTTGGGCAGTGGAACTTCTTCGGCGTCTTGTCGTAATACAAGAAGTGAATGCTCGCTTTTTTTGGTTAATCCCATACAAAATGATTTAAATTCGTCACAATTTTCCGTTAACTGAAAAGTAGCATCATGATCGACGTAAACTTTAGGGTAGAAACGTTTAATGAAGTTATATGTCACCATTTCTCGCGCAAAAAAGATGATGTTTTTATCTTTTGGAAGGATGTGACTCAAGTATCTTGGTTCAAGTGTTGTTGAAGTGGGACCAACAATTATCAGATTCTTAGGAAACATTGAACGAAGTATTCTAAGTAGTTGAGGAGCCCAACCATATATACTATTGAAACCGCCGCCACCATGAACATAAATAATGTCCGATTGTGCCAAATACACCTCAAGGTTTACTGCATTCCAGAAGGATTTGGGGCTAATTTCGCCGTCAAAAAAGAAAGAATTGTATTTTATGTCCAGTTCATTAGCTAGTTTCTTTGCACCTACATATATTAAGTCATCTCCAAAATTGCCGCCAGGCTCAACAAATATGAACTGTCTATCTTTGAACTGCGTGAAGACATCTTTCAGTAACATCCAATTAACCTCTTTAAATACAAGTGCACTAACAAAACATTGTTAAAAAGACTTCAAGGCTCAAAGGGAGTTTTTCTAGACAACAGATAGTGAATTCGTTTTTTACGTTAATTGATTTAAAACACAGTGAAGTCTTAACTTGTTGGTAAAGAATCAGATGTTCCGGACAGCCTTTCAATAAGCTCACTGTTGGTCAGTAGCTCAACATCATAACTTTGTGTGAGGCTCTTTATTTTTTTGAACACGTTTTCTAGTTGATCCCAGTGTTGATTATTTTCGATGTCCCAAGAATGACCACAAAGGTGCCAGATTCCACCATTTTTAGAAACAAATTTAAGTGTTTCAACTGCTATTTGGCTCCAGAGTTTGTTAAAGAAAAGACGGTTTTTTGCTAGAAACACAGAGAATCTAAAATCGTGCATGCGTAACGTATTGAGGAAACCGTGAACACAACCTTTCTTTGAACCATTATACGCTAAGGAGGTTACACCAAAAGTAAAAAAGTCATCCACGTCTCTTAGAAAAAATTCTGTCGATCTCGCCCCTTTAAAGCCCGCATTTTTTACAAGGTTAACTATTTCGCGATTATGATATCCACGAGGATACGCGAATAAAGCTACTTCTTTGTCGCAAATTTCCTCGAGAATTTTTTTTCCATTTAGAATTTCATACGTTGCCTTTTCGGTGCTTAGTTTGGTCAAATAAACGTGGTTAACGGTATGTGCGCCGATATCGAAGTCTTGGGATAGGCTTTTTATTTGTTTAGAATTCATTGGTTGCCACCCCATGTCATTATTAATAGAAATGAAGAAGGTAGCAGGTATACCATATTTTTGTAGTAATCCTGCAAGTTTTAAGTCAAGAGGGTGACCGTCATCCCAACTTGTAGTGATTATTGTTTCTTTCATTGATTTCACCCAAGTTGGTTCTTTCTGTTTAGTTTTAGGACAGTTTATTAAGAGGGCGTAGTTGCAATCATAAGGCAAGAGTTAAATACTCACAAAACATAATATATCGTAAGTAATGATATATCATATGTTGATGGTAAGCACAGTTACAGGTAGTACACATGAAACCGCAAAAAAAATCATCCCTTTCAGTCCAGATAATCGCTACATTACTGATAACAGTCATTTCGATTTGCTCAGTCACCAGCCTTGCAGCCAGTACAGCCACTATTAATGTTTCATCTTACGGACAAATCATGTACACACAACCGCTATCTCGGTTACACACCAATGGCGAATTCATCAAAAACGACCAAGGTCAGACAGTTAGGCTTACGGGCGTTGGTCTTGATGCAAGTATTATAGCACAGAAATTAGCGGCATGGGGCAGATCGGTACATTTAGATAAAATGATTGATGCTAACGTGAATGTTGTCAGGATTTTCATATGTTATGGATGGTGGACGGGAGAATATACTGACTATGATTTTTCGATAGAACGAGACGTGTACAGAGCATACATTGACGACTTAGTTTCCACTTTTAACTATGCAGGAATTTATTGTTGGATAAACATGGAGGGCAGCTATGAGAAGCAGCAGGAATGGGCAGAAGATTCTAGTAACTGGGCTTCAACTCTTCAAGAAATCGCTTTAAGATATAAGGACTACCCGAACATGATTGGAATTGAGCCGCAAAATGAGCCACATGATTGGTGCTGGGGCGACAACTATTATGTTCGGTTAGGAGAAGTGGCAGAGGCTATTCACGAGGTTAATCCCAATCTTCTGATATTTGCAGACACAGGGATTCACGGATGGGCGCAGTTTGACAGCAACTTTCCGCTTGATGAACCGAACGTTGTTTACTGCTATCACTATTACTACAGACACAGCTCAGTCAAAGCCACTTACGCAACTAGAGATTTTGAGACAGCAAAAACTCAACTTGAAAGTGGTTTAGTTAACAACCTTTACTGGCTCAAAGCACAGGGCTACCCAGTTATGGACACCGAGTTTGGGGTTGCAAGAGACGCAGACCATCCAGAGTATGCGACATTCCTTCAGGACTATTTTGATATAATGGAGAAGTATGGAATTAGTTGGACTTACTTCCACTGGGACTGTGACAACAGGGACACACAATACGACATGTGGTATGATGGCTGGGCAACACTTACTCCACAGGGCGAAATTGTGGTTGACAACATAACGCCTTTGATTGTGCCATAAAAATTGTTAACTAACAGCTTTACGAAACATCGTTAGATGCCCTTGAGGTATTAAAAGCAACTTAGTTAAATTGTGATGATAAATCAGAATAGTGTTCGATGGTTTAAAGCCGTTTTGTTGAAAGTTTTCAACTAACGCTTTGTATTTAACATCAAAATTAATCAACATACCAGGGTTGGTTATCTCCACAATTTTATTTCGAACTGCTTCTGGAAACATCCAAAGAAAAGGACATTTTGTGTGCAGCTCAACAAAATACTTGAGGTTAGGAATTTGCATTATAACGCATTTTTTGGAAACACGTACCTGTTCTTTAAGAACAAACCACGGTTTTTTAAGGTGTTCTAAAAGAGAAAAGGAATAAACTAAATCAAAAATGCCGGCACGGAATGGCAGGTAATGTGCGTCTCCTCGCACGTAGTTTAGTTCAGGATATAATTTTTTACCTTCAAATAGTGCAGGTGAATCGAAGTCTAAAATGGTGGTCATTACTTTAGCGCCACGAAGCTTTAATGCTGAACTTAGAGCGTGAGCTTGATGACCGCGTGATCCTCCAATATCTAATATGTTACTGTTTTTTGCATTTGGTGTGTATGGAATATGTGCTAAAGTGAATTCCAAGTATAAATTATTTCTGTTAGGCATTAGTTTGGGAGTTAATTTAACTAGAACGTGCCTTAGTGTTCGGAATACGTTAGACATTCATGTATCACGTCTTTCAACTTAGGGCACAATTATTTAAGGCGTAACCATTTCACAGCGTAATCATATCAATCGGTTGGATCATTTTTCAAAAGCTGGTCTCTTGTTAGTTAGCCATTATATCATTTAAATGACCCATCAAACATGAAGCAACATTTTTTGGTTGAAAAAATTTAGCCCGTTCAAAACCTTTTTGACAGAGTTTATTTCTGAGGTTCCCATCCAAGTAACAGTGGTAAACGCATTCAACAAGTTCTTTTTCATTTTTTGCTAATAGACCTGCATCACCTACGATTTCAGGTAATGGACCGTCGTTTGAGACCACAACTGGTGTGCCGACATTCATTGCTTCTACGGGAGGAATCCCGAATCCCCCTTCGGGATAATTAGGAAATATGAAAACTGTAGCGCCTCTAAATAGAATCCACTTTAGGCGCTCTGAGATGTGTCCTAAGACTAACACATTTTTTTCTAAGCCTAACTGTGTTATTAGTTTCTTTGTGGCAAGGGGGTTAACGCCGATTCCAGCAATTACCCCTTGAACAGAAAGATGAAAATCTTTTTTCAGCGATTTTATGGTTGACAAAAAGGGTTGTACTTGAGACTGCCGACCTAAAAACAGAACATAATGTCTAACTCCAATTGTTTTTTCAACAATGTCTCTAGCATGCTCTTTTGACAGTTTTAGTGTCCATAGAGGAGAAGCAACAGCAGCAGGAACAATTTTTATCTTATTAGGTGAAATGTGCAAATTTCTAACGAGTTGGTTTTTAATTGAGAGTGTAGGGGTTGCCAAGAAAATTTTTCGTTTTTTTAGTAAAACCTTTGGAGACACGTATCGAAGAATAAAACGCATTTTATAGAGTAAAGGAACGTCAGACATGAAAGCATGTAGATCATGTAAAGTTGTAAGCATAGGAATTCTGAGATTTAGAAAAAACGATAAATCAGATATTCTACATTGTGGGCTATACAAAACATCAACTTGCTTGTGGATATCTGAGGTTAACTTTAGATTTCGAGTGAAAAAAGGAAAATTTTGTATGGAAGCTGTGTTCTTGATTTTTCCAACATTAAAATAATCGGCTATAACGGTGTTCACTTTTTTTAGTTCACTTGGACAATCTGTTGAAGGAGAGAACAAAGTAATATCTGATTTTATTTCATGAAGGCCTTCTAGAATCTTTTGACCGTAATGAAATATTCCCGCTTTTTCATACAATAGGAATATGTCACCGAGTACACCGATTTTAAGTGCCAAAATTATGCCTTCTAACATTTAACTATACAAAATGAGCGAGTTTTTCAGAAAAACAACATTCGAAAAGATAGAATGTACGTTACTTGCAGGAGATATGTTGGACATACAGTTGTGTAGTTTATTGAGGGCTAACTTGGTTTAATGTATAGTCCATGTCGAGGGCTGTCATAGATTTTTGTGTAATGTAAGAGGGGTAACTCCTGTTCTAAGTTTGCCAAGCTTTGTGTTAACGATGGGCCATAATCTTCGAAAGCATCCTTTACGAATACACGGAAGTTCCAACCGACAACATCGTACTCCTCGAGGTTACTGGCATTGAAACCGTTACCGTAAATACAAAGAATAATTGGAGGATCATAGTTGGAGTTGACCAAACGGAAATAGTCAATCTCCATATGACCGCCAATTACACCCACCAAACCACCTTGCGCGCGCGGGCGATGACTTGTCAGAAAATCAGTGAACTCCAGATTTGAAGTTGGGGGATAAACAAAAGCTGCATGTGCATACATTGTTAGAGGCGAAACCATCACAAAAAATATCACTAGTCCCAAAATAGCAACTTTTGCTGCCTTCAACATTTTTTTCATAAATGGCTTGTGGAAATCGCAGTGTAACACAAACCAGCCGACAAGTATTGCAAACGCTGGAAGAGCATAACGAAAGGGCATATCGGACCAAGATAGTCGGGATGCATAAATTACATATGAGATAAGTGAGATGCCGCTAACGAACCAAGATGCGAGCAAAATTTTCTTCAGATCTAGTTTTTTACTGAAAAGGTACAACAAAGCTAAGCCAAGACCAGCTAAAACAACGAACAGTATGTCAAAAAGCCTTAGAGCTACTATGGGGTAGTATCCTTGACTGTAACCACCGACATTAGCGGTTATACTGCTTGTGGGGCTCACCGAAGCTGAAAATTTGTTTAGCGCAATCACCGTTTGAGATACGATTGCTTCAAACACTCTTTTTGGTCCTGGGTGATACGCATACCAAGCGAACCATATAACAATAAACAGCAAAGAGATGGGCAGCGACACTATCTTAGATAAGGTCTTAAAGGTAAGAGGATTACTCTTTGGAGCAATTCTGAGAAACTTTAGTATCTTTATGAAAAGGTATACAAAAATTGGTGCAAAACTGTTGAGTACTGCAACAAAAGATGTAGCGGGATGGGCAACCACTAAAGCAACGAACGCTAAAAGCAGGGCGGCAAACCATGAACGTTCACGTTTACCAAGCATGAACCTCGCTAGGAAATACCAAACAAGCACTTGAAGTGGAAGCGAGAAACAGCGTCTATTGAAGTAGAAACCGATGTAGTATAATCCTACGTATGTGGCGCCAGCTAAAATTGCTCCTCTTTTGCTAATGAATAGTTGAGCTACAGCGTATATCATCAGCACCATAATTACAGACAGTAAAGAGGGAAGAAAACCAGCAATAATTGTGTAGTCCAGACCAGTAACAAGGCTCAACTGTGAACCTACAAGACTGACACCGGGCACATCTAATGCTTCACCCCATCCGATGTGACCGCTGTTGGTTATGTCAAGAGTTTCACCAAGAAAAGTAAAGGTGTCCATCCAAATTGGATTTTCATATATCAGCCTAGGAGCACTGTTGGTGAATATTGTAAGCGCTAACAGAGACAAAAGTCCAAAACAGATGGTTTGATTGGTGTCCTTCTTCCAAAAAAAGACGCTCATTAGCAACGCTGCTACTGAGGTGATAACGCCCATCCAATAAACGGGAGGCATAACATTGAACTGGAAATAGGGATCCGCTTGGGCATAATCAAAACGGGGAACAGTCAATACGAAAATCGCTAAAAGAACATATGAAAGAACAACTGCAACTTTAAGCAGTAACCGAAGATTATAATCCCGCATATTTCACCATTCCTCCTTTTTTAGCACAGTATCAAATGAACGGACTAACGTGTACACAAAAACGTAATTTTGTAGAATCAGTTCATGCAAAACTAGACATACAACATGTAGCGTCTTTATGTAACAATGCTCTCGTAGATTTCGTCAACTTTTTGAGCTAATTTCTGCACGGAATTTTTGCGAGCAGTAATCACTGCTTCATTTCCAATTTTTTTGCAAAGCTCGGAGTCGTGTTGCAATTTAAGCACGGTATCTAGTGTCTCATTCATGTTCGAGACAAAAAAAGCGTTTTTTCCATCTACCACGGGGTATCGGGGCCATTGGCTCCAGATGATTAGAGGTTTTCCGCAGGCCATGGTTTCGTATATAACTCGAGGAGTAGTAAATTTGTGAAGTACGGGAGCAAACACAATGTCACATGAATTGATTAATGCAGGCATAGCGTTGTTGTCTAGTTTTCCTAAATACAACAGGTTTTCGGATTTTGACAACAAGCTACTGTTACCGTATCCAGCGACAACTAACTTGACGTTACTAGGTAATTTGTCTGCAAACTCTTTCAGGAGATGAGTGCCCTTTAGTGGGTCGAACCGACCGAAATAAAGCACTAAAAACTTGTCTTTGTGTTGCTCTATTTTTTCTAAGACATCAGCAGGTAACTGTTGATATGCAATGTTTCTGCTCAGGGGCTTGAAGAGAGTGGTGTCTACGCCGCTAGGGACAAAAATAACGTTTTCGCTTTCACAGATTTTGGTTAGTACATCTCTAACACGAGGAGTTACGCATAAGAGGTATTTTGCCACAGATGGATAGAATTTTTTGAAGTATATCCATGACCGCTTTTTTTTGAACATGAGCATTTTTGACAAAAACGATTCGTCACCGGGAGAATCATAAGTGAAGAGGGAGTGAATGGTTAGGACTATTGGTTTGTCGTCAAGTTTCCAGAAGGAAAAATTTTTGAACATTTTGTTGAGAACAGAAAACAGTGGAGGAAACCATAGTTCCCATGGGGATACAAAACCGTAGCTCCCGTGGAGATGTAAAATGTCGAAGTCTAATTTGTTTAGAGCCGTTATTTTGTTGAATTCTCTAATGGGACCTAGCAGGTATTCAGTTCCGTCGTTTAATGTGTTTAGCGAGTTGTGTACTCTTGAAGGCCACATTCTAGAGACGTTTATTCCATCGATTTCCTCAAAAAAGGGCGTGTCATTAAGGCGGTCAGTGAGAACGGAGTGTTTGTGTTTACTGTATTGTGCGAAGGCGTGAATGTGAGTTTCTATGCCACCGACAGATGGAAAAAACACTGAAGTGTAATTTAGAATTCGAAGGGAACTCATGTGTTGACGCCCGTTGTTTAGATTTAGGAATTAATTGTGACAAACACAAGAAAGAACAAAGTAACTAGGTTGCGAGGGTTTGTTTGTAAATGTCCACCAGCTTCGTACCAACAGCAGATACAGAGAAGTACTTTTCTATGGTTCTTCGCGCTTCTTCACCGATAACGTTTGTTTCGTTGTTTTCTAACGCGTCATGGAGCAAGGTAGCTAGTTGTTCTGCGTCGTTAGCTTTTGTTAATAGCGCGTTTTTGCCGTTAACAGCAATATCAGTTATTGCGCCGACAGGCGTAGTAACAACAGCTTTACCACAAGCCATTGCTTCCAAGACGACTAGAGGAGGGTCAGTTATAGAGTAGGGCTCCGTGAAAGGAAGAACCACAGCATCAGCTAAATTGTATACTTCTTCAATTGCTGGAGAACGTCCCCACATTAAAACGTCGTCGCTTATGCCCAGTTTCTTAATTTGTTTAATTAGATTGATTCTATACTTAACTTCGTAAGGTACTTCGGGGCTGCATATTATCAATTTTACATTTGGCAAATTTTTAGTGAGTTTACTAAAGGCGTCAACAAGCGTGAAGGCACCACGGCAGTCTTCTATTTGACCAACATATAGAAGTACTTTTGATTTGGCAGGAACATTATATTTAGACCTGAGAGCGTTCATGGATTTTGGTTTGAAACGTTCTGTGTTAATAGGAGGCGGAACGTATTGCATTTTTTTGTGGGAAACACCCATGTTTTTCAGGTAAGTTAACATCCCACGATTGATGGTGATTATTTGGTCTATTTTACTGCTTTTCAATAACGCAATTCTCAAGCAAGCAATAGGCTTGGGCATATCTCTTACTCTTCCCAAGTAAGGATAAAACACATGCTTGACAATCTTTGCGCTTGAGGTAAAACGGGATAATGCAGCATAAAACTCGTTGATGTTGAGAACATGAATTATGTCAGGCGACCCATTTCGCGATGGTGCTGATAGCGTGGAAAACATGCCCTTGATTGACGCGGCGCCATAAGTAACAACCTGCGAGGTGGCAACTCCTTGGGCGGAGACGCTTTTCACAATATCTTGCGATATTGCATCGTGCCCTTCAGGGTTTTTATTATAAAAACGTACAAAGCCCACATTCAATTTTACACAACATACCTTGAAACATATTCTGAAAGAGAAAGGGATGCGCTTTTGTTGCAACTTAACATATTGAACATGTCTTCAAGTGCGTTCCATTCGCCGCGTTTTTCAATGTGATAAGAGTGTACTAGTAAATGGAAAACGCCATAGCCCCTGCTGTTAAGGGAGTCATACGTTTTTTCTGCGAGTTTGTTCCAACGTTTTAGAATCCAAGGATTTAGAACCATGTTTGAGTTGAGTTTTCGAAATTGTTTTAGAAAAGAGAAGTATTTTCTGATGGGATGGGGATCAGCCCATACAGTGACTTCAATTTCGTACGGGTTACGTTCTACATGGGTGTTAAATGGTGGGTCGATGCGTGCACAAGCGTATCCTGCTTCTTTAACGAGGTCACCTAAAGACGAGTTATAGAATCCAAAAGGATACGCAAAAGAGGTGACAGGCTGTTTGAGCGTCTGTTCGAGTTGCCGTTTGGATTCAGTGAGTTCATAACGGGCAGAACTAAGAGTAACTTCTGTTAATCGGGGATGATTGACAGTGTGTGAACCGATTTCATGCACTTCAGCGATGTGGCGTATTTCTTCTGCAGAAAGCTGTTTGTTGATGTTGCTAGCTGTTACGAAGAAGGTCCCTTTCAATCCGTAACGTTCTAAGAGTTCTACTGAATGTAAATCTTCTTTTACCCCATCGTCAAAACTGATCAGGGTTACTACGCCATCTAATTGTCCCATTTTTCACCACAACAAACCAATTCAAGGCTTTCTCGAGAAGGCATTACGCAATTTTGACAACTGATACTCGATTGTGCCTGCAAAACCTGCAAAAACCATTACAAAAGCCTGAAGTGAACCGAAAAAGGAAACGATGAAACTGTCTTTAAAGCTGACTTCGTTGGGTAGCTGTTTTGTGACATATGACATACGGCGAAGCCAAACAGTGAGAAGACCAAAGTAAAGAAGGGCGATGATTGTCAAGAATACGATTGGAGTTGAAAGCAATAACGAAGCAACAGCGCCGAGAACAACTGCAGCATACATGTAGATTTCTTTTTTGTCAAAGGTTATTTGTGATTGGCTAAATGCATGTGCATAGAAGCTTTCTTTTACGGATCGTTTTAGCCAAGATTTGGTGGATGCCAACCGGTAGTCAAGGTGATACAGATACAGCTCGTTGATGGATTCGTAGTTTATTCCCGATTTGACGGCGTTGTTGTATAATGCAATGTCTTCGCTGACAGACAGGCTGGGAAAGCCGTTTAATGTTTTCATTAGTTTCCGTGAAATTGCCATGTTGCCGCCATTGAAGGCTGTAGCAGTTTTTGGCATTGACAAGCAGATGTCTTTCAGTTTTGTTAAAGGTAAGTGGTTTAGTGTGGGCATCAGGTGTGGAGGGGGAACTACGGGTCCAGAGACTAGGTCGAGGTTTTTTGAGGTTATGTGGTTGTTTAATGATTTCAGCCAGTTTTTGGACGGTATTACTGTGTGGGCGTCTAGGAAGATTATGTGATCGCCTTTACAAGAAGTTACAGCCAAGTTTTTGTTGTGTGCTCTAGTGGTTTTGTTGGGAGGCAGGTCTGGAACGATTACAAGGGCGCCATGTTTTTTGGCAATGTTTCGTGTGTCATCAGTTGAGTGGTCGTCAACCAAAACTACTTCTAGTAATTCTTCGTCGTAATTTTGGTTCAGAATACTTTTTAGGCACTTAGGCAGCATTGCGGATTCGTTCTTAGCCACGATAACAAATGAAAAGTGTATAGCCAAAGAGTTCCCACAACTACTAAGTGCTTATAGATTTGTACGTGTTGACTAACTGGTCTACGATGTCGTTCCAATCTAACAGGTCGACGTTACTAACACGTAGCTTCAAAGTATTAATCATCAACTTGACGAGTTCGTCAGAATCTATCGGATAGTCTATACCAAAACAGTTTCTATTGTCAACCCATTCGGTTAGCGCTGAGGTGTTCGCCACAATGCAGGGCGTTCCTGAAGCTAAAGCCTCTGCAACACTAATTCCGTAAGCTTCATGTTTTGACAGTAACACAAAAAGATTCGCATCAACATACTTCTGCAAAAGCTCTTCCCGCGGCAAATCCTGACAAAACTCGATTCTGTCGGTTACACCCAAATTTTCTGCGAGCTTAACTAAATCGCTCTTAAAAGGACCTTTTCCAACAATTTCTAAAAATGTGTTAGAATTAATCTTTGAAAACGCCTTGATTAGATGGTGTACACCCTTATATTTTTCCAATCGGCCCACAAACAAAACACGGTTACAGCTGTCTTGTTTTCTTTTTTGTAAGCCAGTAAATTCTCTCAACGTAACGCCGTTTGGGATAACCACAATTTTTTCAGCGTCAATATCAAAATTTTGTGTAACTAAACTTTTTTCGTAATCTGAAACACAGATAACAACATCAGATTTTTCAAAAATTTTTGCGCCAAAGAACTTGTAAGGTATGTGGAGTAAATCCCTGAAAAAAGTGTGACCTTTTCCATGATAATGAGGAGTGAAGACTAACTTGTTTTCACTTTTGGTTTGTGCTGCATAAAGAGCAGGTAAAGCATGGTAACTATGTGCATGAACAATGTCGTAATCACCTGAGGCGTCCATTAATTCGGACTTGAGAGCTTTCGATAGATAATAAGCCTCATTTGGCGCCCAAGACTTGAAACGCTTAACCTCAACACAGTTAATAACCTGTCTTTTTGGCAAGTCCTTTGAGAGGTCAGCCGTAAAAACAGTTACATCACAAGTGTTAGCTAACCGTTCACTGATATTCTTAACATGCTCTTCAACCCCACCTATTGACGGAGGATACCTAGGACAGAGTTGAAGAATCTTCATGCTTAACCAACTTTTTCTCATTAAAACAGTTTACATGAACTCTCAAATACAAACCAAAAAACAAGAAACTCGAAATAAACGCGCTAAAACTCCAAAGCTAAACTAAAGATTAACTGCTGAAAACAACTTTTGAAAGCAGGTTTTCATATTTCTGAGCCATGTTATCCCAAGTATATTGCATTGCCTGATTCTTTGCGTGCTCAATTTTTTGAGTTTCGTCTGCACCAATCTTGATGTATCTTTCAATTGCGGTAACATAATCTTCGGTAGTTTCTGCGAAGTCAACAAGATGTTTTGCTGTTTTCACTATTTCAGGTATGGGTGTAGCTATCACTTTTTTGCCTAAAGCAAGATACTCCCAAAGCTTATTGGGTGCCGAATAGAAAGCCGTTGGATGATCAACACGAAATGGAATAGTGCATATGTTCATAGCTCCAACATAGTTTGGAACTTCACTGTAAGGCACAAAATCCAACCAAAGAACGTTATCCTTTATTCCAAGCCGCTCTATCATTTCATTGGTGTTCTGCACAAAACCTGTCCGTAACTTGCCACCAACTAGAATTAGTTTCACATCGTAGTCTTTGCTCAAAACCTGTATCGCCTTTAACAGAGGAGCAAGGTGCAACCAAAATTCTACACTTCCCAAATACCCAACAGTAACACAATTACATAGACCATATTTTGTTTGAATGTCTTTCGCAGGGTTGTTTTTGAAGAAAAAGTTGTCAACGCCGTTTGGTATCACACTAACATTGCCTATACCCAACTTTGTAACATAATCCTGAAGCGCATGAGAACACGTAACCGTGTGATCTACTTGTCTAAGGGTGGCTTTCAACAGTTGTTCCAAACCAAAGGTAACTGCTCGCCCAGGGAAGGAGTCCATGTTGAAGTAGTATCCAGCGCCAGATGAAGGAAAATGGTCAGATAAATCGAACACCATTTTTGCTCGGTTACCAACTGCTTTAGCCGCCATATAACCTGATAAGAGATTAGAGATGACAACAACATCAAACTGGTTTTCTTTCACTATTCTGCATACTGAATTATAGTGCTTGAAAGCATTAACAACATAGTATTGTGCCAGATTGTTAGTTTTTAAATTACCAGATTCATGAACTATCAAACTGGTTTCAAGTTTTGCCGTTGGATAAAACGGGAATCTCAAAACGTGAACTTCGTTATGTTGCGCAATTTTCTCAAAGATATGATGCAAACGAGAAGGAAAAGGATGCCCCAACCAATCCGATGTGGGAACCACTAGAATTTTCAATTGACCTTCCTCATCTGTTCGGGTAAAAATTTTTTGAAACGGTAAATTCTATCAGGGTCTTACTATCAAAACGGAAAACAGCAATCTATTCTGTATTTGACTCTAGTGGAATCATACGAGAATTAATGGTTTCAATCAAAATTCTCTTCAAAATGGTAATGCCGTGTCTCAGTTTCAGTTTTTTTTCGCCGACTCTAATTCTATACTGTATTGGGATTTCCACGATTTTGTAGCCTTTGTTTTCCACCCGATGGTTGATTTCTGTTTCTATGTCGAAACTCTTAGACTGCGGTGTCCAATTCTTCAATATGCTCCATCGGATAACTCTTAATCCAGTCAAAGGATCATTGAGATGCATACCATTAAGAAGGCGTTGAGTCCACGCCAAAATTCGGTTTCCAATAAAGAAAAAGCTCTTCATTGCACTTAACGTAAGAGAATGAGTGAATCTGTTTCCACATACCATACCCACATTAGGATGCTCCTCCAAAATCCGAATCATGTCAGGCACACACTTGACAGGGTAGGTGTAATCAGCGTCAGTTAAAAGCACGTAACTGATCGAATCGGAGTTAACGTGTTCAATTGCTTGTGCAATAGCCTGCCCTTTACCTACGCCATCTTGAAACATGACTTCAACACCCATGTCTTTAGCAACCATAACGGTCCTATCTACGCTGTTGCCGTCGACAACTAGATATCTTGAATCGTCTAAAACCAACTTAAGATCCGCTAAACTGAGACTAATGCCCTTCTCCTCATTTAAAGCGGCAATAATCACCAAAACAGAGGAGTGACTGCCATTCTTTTTCACGTTTTCCACCAAATACAGACGTTATAATTGAGTTTTAGACACTGTAACTGCTCTTTTCGCAACGATAAAAACACATAAGGTAAAAAATTCTAGAACAATTCACCAAATTTTCTATAATAAAAACACACGAATTAGCCGCTCAAAAGGTTGCTAAAGCAAGTTTACAAATTTTCTAGTCTTCGTAAATGTTCACGTTAAGCCATAATCCAACAGATTGGTCAGCAAAAGTGAAACTGTGTGAATCGGCATCATAACGCCACAACTCGAAAAACAACTGAAAAAAGTATCCTTCGCTTTCTGAATCCCAAACAGCATAAACGTCAACAGGAAAACTTACCTCATTGATAACTACTTCGCCTACAGACAAAATACCGTCTTCAATAACAACATTATTGAAACATAAACTCACAGATGACTCCCAAACTCCATCATCTTCAACAAAAAATGGGTATTCATGAAGGGGAGACAAAGAACTAGGCACACCCTCGTCACTATCTAGAAGAGATTGAGTTTCATTGCAGAACTTCACATAAACTTTGTAGTATTCAGAGCTGCCCATATGATTCTCTAGCCCAACAAAAACGGTGTACATCTCACCAGCATTGACATCAAAGGGGTAATCGTCAGCAATATGGTCTGGACCCAGTAACCAAAACTCAGAAAACTGTTCCGAACCGCCTTTAAAAGACACAACTAGAGCAAGTACAGGAGAAGCAACGATTAGAGCAGAGCCCAATGTGACCACTACAAATAGTGTTTGATAATCGTTAAGATTCATTAAACCACCTCTGGCCTCAAGCCCAAAACCTTCTTGTGATAACGACGCTTAAAGACACGCCAACCAACAAAACAGGTTCCAACAACAAGAATTACACCAACAGCCGATCCAACCATTACCACAACAGACTCGCTCATCCGAGAACTCGTTGCTTCATCTCTCAGCGCAACAGCGTCGCTCTGGACGTCTTCAGCAAGATTGTAACATAGTGCAGCGAAATGGTTGGCGTTCTGAGAATCACCTAAACGATACCAAACATATGCTTCAGCCAAATATTCGCTGCCAATATTCAATTTGTTTAATAAACTGGAAACATTAGCCCCAGCTTCCTCCGCCTCTAAAACAACATCATAAGCTGAGGTTAAAGCCGCTTCAGCCTGAGTAGCCTCCGAAAAAGCAACAGTCTCGTTTGATGCGTTAACCCAAGGAAGAGAAACTAGAGAAAACAGAAAAACAGAAACCACCAAAAACTTTAACCATGAACCCATAACATCTCACTCCTCTTCAAGTCTACGCTTTGTCTCTCTCCACAGGTCTCTGAGCAACATTCTCTACTTCACTATTAGGACACATCTCTTCCAACATCATCTTTTGATCTTCAATATGATTCACCTGTTCAACAACATCCGCCCTAAATCTAGAGTAATTGTTAAACTTAGCTAAAAACATCTTCCCCTTAGAGGTAAGCCTATAACAATCATCATCTCCACAAATCACTAACCCTGCGTCCATCACATCGTTCAAGTACCTAACCAACAGCTTATAACTCAAATATGCTTGATACATAATTTGAGTTTTCTTTGCAGCATTGTTATCACTAACTACAGAAAGAATATTTGCTAAGATCTTTAGTCTGCTTCTATGTTTGCCCATTTTTTTCACACGGAAAATTAAACAGATTTGTGCACATGTTTTGAGGAATGACTTGTAGGGATTAAAAGGAAAACTTCAGTCACTTATTTCAGGCGGGGCTTATGCCTCTGTAAGAGCTCAACAAAAAATAGAACAATTGATTGGCGATTCCTTTGACTTTAACATTACTACCAATGGGATAAAGTCACAACACTATTCACTGGCTATTAGTTGTGCATGGATGTTCTCCACTCCTAAATCCCTCCTGATTGGAGCGGATGAGAATCACGTCGTGGAAACAATCTCAGGTTGATGTGTATAACATTGCTCAATTATATAAACTATGAAGAAAGCATTTTCTAGATAAAAAATCTAGAGGTTAAATATATAAAAATCAGATAAGTTTTATAGTGAAAAGTTCTAAGCGAGTCATTATCAACTTAAAATGAACCTGTTTCGAACTGTTTGTCCGGTTCCGGGCTCTGCAACTATCTCTCCGTCATCCATAACCAGTTTCCCGTTCACAAAGGTCTTTAACGGCTTGCCTTTAACCTGCATCCCATCAAAAGGAGAATATTTGGCTTTCGAGAAGAAAACTGAAGAGTCAATCTCATGTTCTCGTTTCATATCCACCACCACGAGATCAGCCCAATTTCCCTCCTCTAAAAATCCCCTCTTACTCAGACGAAATATCCTTGCCGGCTTTTCAGCGGTCAGTCTCACAAGCTCCGCCAATGACAAGCGACCTTCGTTCACACGAGTCAAAAGAAGTGAGAGAGTTGTTTCAAGTCCAGGTATACCCGGTTTCGCTTCCCAAACAGAGTCAACATTCTTCTCCTCAAAGGCGTGGGGAGCATGATCCGAAGCTATCACATCGATGAAACCACGCTTAAGCGCACTCCACAGAGCGGAGACATCCTCTCGTGTTCGCAAGGGAGGATCAGTAAGAGCAAAAATTCCAGAGCGTCTATACTGTTCAGAAGACAAAAATAGATTGTGTGGAGTAACCTCACACGTCACGGGTAAACCTGTTTTCTTAGCCATTAGAACGGCATTCAATCCCAACGCTGAGCTTACGTGACAGAAGTGAACTTGAACGCCGGATTTCTTTACGAGCTGAATAATGCGCTGTATTGACTGTGCCTCGGCTTCCGGAGGATGAGCCTGCACATAAGCTTCCGTATCATTCCGTCCCGCCGTTTCCATTTCTCTTCTCCGTTCCTCAAGGATTTTCCGGTCTTCAGCGTGCACCGCAACAGGAACTCCCTTCTCCGCAGCCTCCCGAAATGCCGCAAATAGCAATTCGTCATCGTCAACGTCGATCCCCCCAATCCTATTTGACAGATAAACCTTGAATCCTACCGCTCCCGCTTTAACTACTTCAGCTATTTCTTTCAGTCTCTTGGGAAAAGCCGCGTTGAAAGCGACATTAATTAACACTTGCTTTTCGGCTAGCTTCATCCGTTCTTTAAGGGAGAAAGAGTCCAGAGTAGCAGGTTTGTTGTTGGGCATATCAATGACCGATGTTACACCTCCAGCTGCTGCGGCAGCTGTTCCTGTGAAGAAGTCCTCTTTGTAAGCTAGCTGCTGGTCTCGCAGATGTACGTGACAATCGATGAGTCCTGGAAGCGTTATGTGACCTTTCAAATTTATTTTTTTCGAGGCTGGAGGGAGGTTTGTATCCTTAGCTATTTTGACTATTTTGCCCTCATCGATGGCAATGCCTGCTTCAACAATACTTCCTTGGATACAGATTTTGGCATTATTGAGGACTGTGTCGACTGGCAAGCATCCACCTTCAGTGAACTAAGCCTATCAAACCTCTTATACATTCATCATGCGACGAGCTTGAAGAAATCTCGTTCGGTTACCATTCCCACCAATTTCTCGTTTTCTAACACGGGCATGATACCAACGCCTTTCTCCAACATGATCATCGCAGCCTCACCAGCGTCAACATTGCATTCAACCATCACAACATCCCCGGTAGCCATTTCGATAGCGGGTGTCTGCAACACCTGATCGATGGCTCCTGAACGCAACCTCTGAAAGACCTTGCCGGAACCAAAGAAACGCAGGATATCTGTAACAGTAACTACACTGACAACTTTACCTTCGGAAACGACAGGTAACCGCCTGAAGCCATTTTTGACCATCAACCTTTCAGCCTCCAGAATGGAAGTTTCCGGCGTGGCTACAACAACCTTCTTGGACATCAGCTCCGAAACCTTTGTTCCGCTCACTATCCCCCTGAAAATCATGATTATATCCCGTTCTGTCACTATTCCCCGGAGCCGAGTTTCTTTATCAACGATGGGCAAGCATCCGACGTTACGTTTTACCATGAGGTCTATTGCGTCATTGACTTTGGCAGAGGATGAAACAGAAATCACATTAGGGGTCATAATATGCCTGACTGGCTCGTTTATTGCCTTAAAGAAGTTGCCAGCGTGTTGTCTTTGGATTATTTGAAACTTTCACCTCCACCAAGGTAATCTATAAGATCGTAAGCAGTTACTATGCCTCGAAGCCTTTTGGTTCCAGGATCAACAACGGGTATCCTGCGAAAGCCCTGCTCGACCATAAGCTGAATCCCGTCGTATACAGGCGTGGTGATTGCCATACTAACAACAGAGGTTTTAGTGATCGTCATTATCTCTCCATCCCTCCTTTTCGAAGGAGGCGCCTTCAAGTCGAGAGGACCTTTTTCTTTTAGTGTGCGCCGAAAGGTTTCTCGTCTTCCCCCATCACTTTTAGTCAAACTGGGACCCCCATCAACCTAAAGAATGGACTTAACTACATCTACGGAGGGAAACTTTTGTCCATTACATCCTGAATGAGTAAGAAGTATAACCTCAATACCCAGCTCTAGAGTTCCATCTGGCACTCTTCACAGAGATAGGTTCCCTCAACTTCATCGAGGTTGTCGGACCAGCTTCCGCACCGTTCACAGTATCCTGCTAAAGGAGCGGACTCTGAACTCTCTTCATCCACTTCAGTTTCTCGCTCTATGCGGACTTTCTCTTGCATGTTTTCGAGAAGCTCAGGCGTTACAGCTAAAATGTCCTTGCTGGAGATTATCCCCACGAGATTTCCTTTGTACATGACACCCAACCTTCGGACATCAAGTTTACTCATTCGCCTCGCCGTTTCAGTCAGGACCTCATCTGGATCTACGGTAATCAGCGGCGTTGACATGACTTCCTTAGCGGTTAATTTGCTTGGACGAATGTTCTTAGCTAAAACGCGTCTCACAAGATCGCTTTCGGTTATGATGCCAAGAGCTTTTCCATCTTTACTAGTTACGATGATGCAACCCAGTCGATCATTGCTCATGAGTTGAGCCGTTTTGTCAACGGGGGCGTCCTCTGGGACGGTGACTGCGGGACTGGACATAACATCCTTAACTAGCATTCGAGTCCTTAATCCTATTTCAGCCATGATCCACCAACCTCAATATGACATGATTTGAAAGGACTATTAAATTCTTGCTGAGTTTAACGAGGGGAATAGCCCTCGCAAAATCCCTTTTATTCAACATTTTTAAAGGTTTTCCCTCTTCCAGAAAACAGTAACATTTAATCACGTGCACACAGTGTTGCGCGCGTTGTGCTCTAATTAGTCGACTAATTCAACGGTTGTTCCTAAAGCCTGACCTGGCACACCTTTCCGGAACTTGACCTTAATTACGCCTTTCTTACCGTGGACCCCCGCAATTTTCCCTATAAACTTGCTGTCTCCCTGCTTCCAAACTACTTTTCTCCGAATAAGTTGGCCTGCTAGAGAGGCGGAATTTACATGTGCAAATTGGATTAGGCACTCCTTCGGATTTTGCGTGCCGATGCCTATCCTATAGTTTACTATTGTTCCATAAACTGGCTGAGACAAAAGTTTTCACCGTTGTAATCTGCCTTTATAGGAACATACTGGCTTTTAAAGCTATATAGCTTCGTGTTATCCTGTGGTTTAAACACATCAAAGCGGTTCCACCCAACATATGCGCGCGACATCTTGAATATTAAAAGCGTAGAGTACCCTCAGATTCAGCCCTTTAGAAAGAGTGTGAAGGATCGTCACGCTGTAGAAACTATGCTGATGATGTTGTCGGCTAGCTTCGTTTTAAGGTGATTTCGATTGTTGAAATATTCCTCGAGTTGCTTTCTCCTTCCCTTGGCGGCATCTCTTCGGTTCCGATGGCGACTTTGTCTACTATCGTTTCTTTCACGAATTTACGTCGAGCTATTTCGACGGCGTCGACAGCTGTTGTTATGGATCGTCCTCTAGCCTTCACGGTAACCTCTTTTACTTCGGCTCCGCTGAAAGCAGTTACGATGGCTAACACATAATCCATGGGAAGTTTTCTTCCTACATATATTACGTTTGAGTCGCTAGATTTCTTGCTCATTTCTATATTCTCCGTTGTTTGTGCTGTTAGTGATGAATGGTCTCGCTTTTAAAACCTCTTGTTAAGTCAGAACAAAGGATCAAGACGATACCATATCTCTATGACAGACGTCTTGCGCGCGCACTGAAAAAAGGGGGGAAGTGCGGGAGATTATTCCAAAATATATCTTTGGAGATGCCTTAAACGTAGGTTCATAACAAAACTTTGAAGTGTTTAAGCAAATTTTCAGAATAGTTTCTCACCATCAATCTCACACACACATTCGAATCTTTGCTCAATCAGTTTCGTTGCTTCCTTAACGGTTGAAGCTGTCTCGCAGACATATTTATCGGGTTTCAAGTCACCATAGATTTCAGTGTAAAGCTCCACATATCTCTGAGTGGTCATTATGGACTTATGTCCTAAGACTTTCTTGACATGTAAGATACTTTTGGTTTTATGGTATTCCCGTAGGGCTTTGCAATGTCGGAAAGTGTGAAAGTGAATCTTCAAAAGCCTAGGATTGTTATGCATTATTGACCGCTTCCACAAGAGATAATGAAAGGCTGTTTGCATTGCATTCTTTCCAAGTTTCGGAAATACTGTTTTTTCTTTTTTTGGTTCTGCGCGTGAGCATTTTTAGATAGATTCGTACGTGTTTTAGATAAACATTTTTAAAGAAGAATCGCCGTGGTTTCGCCTTAAAGACGGAGGTCATGACTTGACTAAAAACAGCAAGAAAGCCAAAGCTGCAGGTCTGGAACAGCATAGGCAAGCCCTAAGGGCAAAGAAGATGAAGAAGAAAGAAAAAAAGAAAGTTACCATTCCCGCAAACTATAGGAAAA
>Ga0315550_1000079_pt1 | contig 57492 bp, 68 predicted proteins | sample SalMarSW160190MG_2_FD_203100 | JGI IMG/M metagenome (GOLD analysis project Ga0315550, IMG submission 203100) | Salt marsh sediment microbial communities from the Plum Island Ecosystem LTER, Massachusetts, United States - Salt Marsh Sediment SW1601-90 ...
TAGGTTTTCTTCCTTCCAAAGCAGCTATTGTTGCAATTGCTAAAGCAGAACCTGCTGAAGGGCCCCCAATTAAAGTGGCATTAGCCTCAATTGTATAAACAATATCATAATCCTGCATTTTCTTTCCAGTAATATTCTCAGCCACTCTTCTTGCTATCCTGATACTGTGCTGGGTGTCTGCCCAAAACAATAAATTATCAATATCTGTTAGTGTTCTTCCACTACCCGGGGTGGCTTCTACTGTTAAAACAGTATTGACGCCCTTGCCTTCTGCATCAACAGCAGGCAGAAACATTCTCACTTTTGTCGAATCCCCTAAAGAAAAGAAATTAGTTACCTTATCTTCAAATAGCCCTTTTATCTCAGTTTCCTGAACTTCTTCAATTGGTTCAACTCCTTCAAACAAACTTACTAAAAAACTAAGAAAAAACAAGATTATTAAAATAATTAATACTGCAGTCATAATAAATCTAGAACTAATATTCATATCCTTAATTTGCAAGTCCTTGGCATTAATCTTTCTTTTCACCATTTTTTCTTTGTTTTTGATTAAACTTTTTTTAAAAGTTTATGAGGCTGCACGGATTTGAACCGTGGACCCCTGCCTATCTAACTCTGACAAAGAGAAAGCCTTATCAAGTTATCAGATTCACTCCTTACTTAAAATGCTTTAAAGTAAGATGCAGTGCTCTAACCTGACTGAGCTACAGCCTCATAGCGCTATAAATCAATTAGCATTTATAAATTTTAGCAAACTTTAAAAATCAACTTTCTCTAATGAAAACATGAAAGGATTATATCATTACCTACGAAAAGCATGGAAAAAACCTGATAAGAAATTACTAAGAGAAAGAATGATTGAATGGCGAAAAGACAATGTCATCGTTAAAGTAGCCAAGCCACTAAGACTGGACAGAGCCAGAAGTTTAGGCTATAAAGCAAAAAAAGGATTCATAGTTGCAAGAGTAAGAATTAAAAGAGGGGGGCGTAAAAGGCCTAGAAGAAACAAAGGAAGAAGAAGTAAGAGAATGACAATTAGAAAAACACTCAAAATGAATTATAAATGGGTTGCAGAACAAAGAACAGCAAGAAAATTCCCAAATTTAGAAGTTCTTAACTCTTATAATATTGGAAAAGATGGCTTGCATTATTTCTATGAGGTTATCTTAATAGACCCAAACAGACAGGAAATCAAAAAAGATAAAACAATAAACTGGATTTGCAGTCCTAAAAACAAGAGAAGAGTCTTCAGAGGACTAACCTCATCAGGAAAGAAAAGCAGAGGCTTAAGAAACAAATCTCCTACAAACAAAAATAGACCTTCTGTAAGGTCTGGAAAAAGAAGGGGGAAATAAATTTTCTCGCCAATAATGAAAGAAATATATAGGGAAGGTGTTTGTGGTTTAGGATTCACACCAGACCAAAAACAAATAGTTCTTATAAAAAGAAAAGATTTCGGAATATGGTATCTTCCTGGAGGAAATATAGATCAGGATACTAAAGAAGTGGCGATAGTAAGAGAATTTGAAGAAGAAACAGGCTTAACTTTTAAAATAACCAATTATCAAGGAGTATACGATTTTATAGCACATTATAAAATAATATCTTTTCATGATAGAGAACATGTATTCTCAGGAGTTATTTTTGGAGGAGAACCTGCCCCAACTGATGAAGCAAAAGTTGTTAGACTTTTTAATACCACAAAACTTCCATGGGGGCTCCCTTATTGGCAAAAAGAATATATAACTGACGCAATTAATAAAATAACACATAACTACCCAGTAATCCAAAAACCAGAATTTAAAGGATTATGCAAACTTCTCTTAACTAATCCTCAACTAGTTAAAACCCCTGTCGCTCTTCTCAAAAAATTAACTGAAAACTAAAGAAAAAGGAAGAAATAAATCAAATATAACTTTTCTCCTACATAAATACTTAAAAACTGTTTTTTCTAAGAAAACTTATGTCCTATCAGAGTACAATAAAAAAAGATTTTAAATTAATAGGCAAATGTCCAGCTAGCGGAAATCTTGTAGAGGTTATTTTCTCACCAGCTTCTGTAAATACAGGAATTGTCTATGAATCTAAAAGAGTAAGGGCATCATTAATAGAAGGCAGTGTTGAAACTACAAAACCTTATCAGATTGCTCAAACAATTGTTCTTAAAAATGGAAAAAGAGGCTTTGCAAATATTGAACATGACCTGCCTACTTTTTTTACATATGGCATAGACAATATAATCATAAAGTTAAATAAAAAACAATCACTAACTTCCTTTTTCTTCAGACCATTTGGACATGCAGGAAAAATTGAATTTGTTCCTTACTTTCCTAATTTACAAAAAGACCTATGTGAAAAAATAGAAGAAATTGGAACAATAAAACAAAACACTAAAAGACAAATCCTCAAACTTAGAGAAAATTTTGAAACTGAAAATAAAAAATTAAAATTTGAGATAATTCCTGGAGACGAATTAAAGATAAGGTCTTTTACAAGTTATTTCCTTAAAAATGGAGATAAAGTTGATGGAGACAAAGAAATATCTTTTGTTCCAGAACAATATAAAGAAATTGCAGTTGCAAGAGCATTTTGTGGGGCTGCTTTAAAACCACCAAAAGACTATAAAACAGAATATACAAGAAAAACAGGAAAAATTGGCGGAGCAGCAATATATGTTCCACAATGGTTGATAGGATGTTTAGGATATTTTCTATATCTTTCGCATGGTTTTGGAAAAGGTTGTAGTGACAATGAATTATTTTATCCTCCAACATCGGCAAAAGAATGGCGACAAAAAGAGAGAATAAAAGATGAAATAGCTGGACACACAAACATAGACCGGGCAGGAGATTTTATTGCAGCAATACAGGTAGCATTTAATGCCAAACCTGCTGGAATAAGACCAGAAGGAATAAGGATAACTTCTAGATTTGCCTCACATAAGGATGTTATTAGTTCCTTAGTAAAATACCATAATAAATTCTACATTGAAAATCCTTAAAATATCTTCTAATAGAATCAATAAGATTTTTATACTTCTATTGTCTCAATAATAAAAAGAGGAAAAATGAAATACTCAGAATTATGTGAAATTTATGAAGAGCTTGAAAAAAATCCCTCTAGATTAAAAAAAACAGAAATACTTACAAGCTTTTTAAAAAAACTAAAACACGAGAAAAACAAAGAGGTTATATACCTTGCTCAGGGAAAGATTTTTCCAGATTATGATGAAAGAGAAACAGGAATCTCAAAGCAATTAGTGATTAAAGTTCTTTTTAAAGCAACAGGCATTTCAACAAAAGAAATTGTAAAATTATGGAAAAAACTAGGAGACTTAGGACTAGTTGCAGAAGAAATAACAAAAAAGAAAAAACAATCTACTCTTTCTCAAAAAGTTTTAACAACAGAAAAGGTTTTAGAGAACTTACAAAAGCTTCCAGAATTAACAGGAAAAGGAACAGTAGAGAAAAAACTAGCTCTAATCTCTGAATTACTGACTTCTGCAAAACCAATAGAGGCAAAATACATTATCCGGACTTTATTAAACGACTTAAGAATTGGAGTGGGCGCTGGAACAATAAGAGATGCTGTTGTCTGGACATGCTTTGATAAAGAAAAAGGAAATTATGATATTGTTCAGGATTCTTATGATAAAGCAACAGACTGGAAACTAGTCTTTGAAAAAGCATGTAAAGGAATTAAGGAACTGGAAAAAACAGAGCTAACCCCTGGGAAAGCAGTAAAAGTAATGCTTTATCCAAAAGTTGATGATATAAAAGAAGCATTTGAAAGAGCAGGAAAACCAACTGCATTTGAATTCAAGTATGATGGATTCAGAATAATGATAAATAAAGACAGTGAGGGAAAAATAAAACTGTTTACAAGAAGGCTGGAAGAGGTATCAAAACAATTTCCAGATGTAGTAAAATACGTAAAAGAGAATATCAAAGGAAAAACTTTTATAATAGACTCTGAAGCTGTTGGGTTCTCTCCTGCAACAAAAAAATACCGCCCTTTTCAGGAAATCTCCCAAAGAATAAAAAGAAAACACAATATAGAAAAACTAGAAAAAGAACTGCCTGTTGAACTGGTTATTTTTGATGTTATTTATTATAATGGAAAATCCTACATAAAAGTGCCTTTCAAAAACAGAAGGAAATTACTGGAAAAAATAATCAAAAAACAAAAGTATAAAATAATACTGTCTGAACAAATAATAACAGATAGTGAGAAAAAAGCCCAGGAATTCTATGACAGGGCAATTAAAGAAGACCAAGAGGGAGTAATGGTGAAAAAATTAGAAGCTCCTTACAAACCAGGCTCTAGAATAGGCTATGGCTATAAACTAAAGCCAAAAGCTAGTGACCTTGACCTTGTGATTGTAGAAGCAGAGTACGGAACAGGCAAAAGAGCTGGATGGCTGACTTCTTATACAGTTGCCTGTAGAGACAAAAATAAATTCCTGGAAATAGGAAAAGTTTCCACAGGTTTAAAAGAAAAAGAAGAGCAAGGATTGAGTTTCAAAGAACTAACAAAAAAACTTAAAACACTCATTACAAAAGAAAAGGGAAGGCATGTTAAAGTAAAGCCAAAGCTGGTTGTAACAGTTATTTATCAGAACATACAAAAATCTCCTACTTATAATTCAGGCTTTGCATTAAGATTTCCAAGAATAACAAGACTAAGGCCTGACAGAAGCACAAATGACATAGCTTCTTTAAGTGAAATCAAAAAAGATTATAAAAAAGAAAAATAATTACCTAATATAATCTAGCCATTCTTCATATCCTGCTTTTCCATGAACAATATCAAGATACTTCTCTTTTATTTTTCCTGTAATTTCCCCTTTTTCAAGAGTCTTGTCATCTAACTGCACTATTGGAGTAACTTCTGCTGCAGTTCCTGTAAAAAATAATTCATCTGCCTGTTTCAGTTCCTCTAATGTTATATCTCCTTCTTCTACTTCATAACCTAAATCTTTAGCTATTTTAATAACACTATCTCTTGTTATTCCAGAAAGAATCTGTCTTTTTAATGCAACTGTCTTTATCTTTCCCTTTTTGACTAAAAATATATTCTCTCCCGGACCTTCTGCTACCTTTCCCTCGCAATCTAAAAGTAAAGCCTCATCAAAACCCTTTTCTTTAGCCTCTAAACTTGCATGTATACTGTTAACATAATGCCCGCAGACTTTTTTATCAGCTTTTAAACTTTTAGGATGAATTCTTATAAAACTACTTGTGCAAACCTTGGCAGAATCCCCAATATAAGCCCCCCAAGGCCAGACTGCAATTGCTGCATTCAGCTCAGCCCCCTTAGGGTCAAGCCCCATCTTGCCATAACCATAGAAAATAATAGGTCTTATATAACCTTCTTCTAATTTATTTACCTTAACTGTCTCCTTAATTGCATCTGTAATTTCCTGCTTAGAATAAGGAATTTTCATATACAAAGAAGAAGCAGAGTCAAAAAGTCTTTTTACATGATCTTTTAATCGAAAAACAGCTGGTCCCTTGTCTGTTTTATACACTCTTATACCCTCAAAAACTCCAGAACCATAATGTAAACCATGTGTTAAAACATGAACATTTGCATCTTGCCATTTAACAAAACTCCCATTCATCCATATTAACTCTGTTTCTTCCATCTCCAATATTCTAACAAACATGTTTTATAAGGATTATGGTAGTGTTTAAAAAATGACAAATATTAAAAAGATAACATTACTTATTTCTTTATGGGCACCAAAATCATAGAAATAATTGGGGCTACAGAAAAGGAAGTAAAAGAAAGAAAATTTAACATATTTATAGCTATTAGTCTGGGGAATAAATGGTTTAATAAAGAGAACCTTAAGGAATACATCACTTGGGCTTTGAAATATTCTAAAAGTGAAAAACTACTAATAATCATTGCTGACAAACTTCATGTTATAAATCAGGAAGTCAGAGATGGATACAGCCCAAAAAGATCTATGAATAGGGCAAGAAAAGCTGGAGATAAAATAGAAACAATAGTTAAAGAAATAATTTCTACATTGCCAAAAAATAAACAATTAGGAATAGAAATTCTTAGGTGGGATGATGTAATTAATTCTCCAAATTATGAAAGTATAATAAACTTATTTTATGAGGAATTTAATAAAAATTTTGAATTTAAAAATTTCATTTTAAAGATTGTTAAGAAAAATATAGAAAAATCTGATAAAATTTATAACGAAAAAGAAATAGAGAAACTTGCCCAATATGTTCTTAATGAATTACCTATTTTTTTGAGGGGTATGGAGTGGAAGGGAATTATTTATAATCTACATCCCTACCCTAAATTCACCATTATTAATGAACTTGTAAAGGGAATGCAAAACAAAAAATTATTCAAGAATCTATATTCAAAGCTAGACAGACATAAATCAATTACTGTTAAATTGATTATATTTTAATCATTTCTAAAGATTCAAAAATATATACAAAACAAAACATTTAAATACCCCAAAGGAGTAGTAACATTACTAATATTGTAATAAACATGGAAAAAATAAACAAGATACTAATTGTTGTGGAAATTTTTCTAGCTATAGGTATTTTAGCCTTAATAGCTGTTCAGTTTAATACAGGCACAATAACCGGACAGGTTATTTCTGACCTTGAATCTAATGCTGAAAGTACAGTAAATCAACCTATAGTAAATCAACCTAAAAATATAGAAGGGATTTATTGGGACCACATGCCTATTACCTGGAATTTTGACAATAAAGAAGTTTGTGGAGATTATCAGGCAAACAGAATTGAAAGAGCTTTTAATGCAATTCAAGAAGAAACAAATAATATTATCCAATTTAAAAAAGTAGAAGGTAATGCAAGAGATATAACTGTTTATTGTGAAAAAAATCTTCCAGTTTCAGAATCTCCTGGATTTTATATTACAGGAGAAACAAAAAGCAGAGTTGATGGAAACAAAATAGTTGGAGGGGATATTTATTTTTATAATACTGGTAAATACACTTATAGTGGTGGATGCGTAAGCTATCCAAACACAGAAATACACGAGATTTTGCACTTATTTGGATTTAAGCATGTTGATGAAAGATTTCATATTATGAACCTTTCCCCTACTTACTGCCCCAGCAGAATAAACTCAGATGTTATTGAAAAATTAATAGAAGTTTATTCTGGTTAATTCTCCATCTTAACATAATCTATAAAATAGCTTTTTGTCTGTAAAGTATGTTCCAAGCCGCCCCTTTCAATTACTAAATTTGATATTTCTTTCTTTCCCACCCAATTACTGAAGGGGCACTTTTAAAGACTAAGCTTTTCTAAGTCTATTCTAGAGAATTCATATAATTTTTCTTCTTTTAAATCATAGAATGCATTTTCATAAGCATTTTTTGGATTTTTTAGCCCAAAAAAGTTTTTTTGAGTAAGATATATTTGTGATTTCAATGGTTTTCCTGGATAACACCATAAAACCCATTTTTCATGATTTTGTATAAAATCATTTTTCAAAACTACCTTTCCTTTTACAATTAAATAAAACAAGAGTATTTCTTCTAAGAAGAAATTCAGTTGATTTTTATCAAGTTTATTCTTTCCAGAAATTTTTGAATCTTCTCTAATATATTTCTGAAACTTCTTATCTTTTTTGTAGATTTTCTTTAATTCTCCGAGATAAGTCAGAAAATCTTTACATTCTAATAAAACTTGATTCCAAGTTGTAAAAGAAAAAGCTTTAGATACATACATAGGATTTTTACTTAATACTTTTCTGAATTCATTTTTATGACTCAGTATCAAAGACATAAATTTATTTTTGAGTAGTGATGCCTTTTCATCTGAATTAAAATATAAAAAGTCTGCATATATAAAATTTAATCCAATTAATGGTTTTATTATTTTTTTTGGGCTGAAAATCTTTAAGTATTCCCAGCATTTTTTTGCATTTTGGATATTGGATATTCTACTCATTGATATAGGAAATACTAAAATCCCTTCTTCTGTAGGAAGTTTATTTATATCAAAAAACTTATTTATTAGTGCATTTTTCATGTAAGATAAATAGAAACTATGATTTATTAATTTAACGCACACCTTCTCATTTTATAAACACTTTTTAGTTTATGGACTGAGTTCTCCATCTTTTTCATTTAAAAAGCATTTTTCTCCCGACGAGAAAAAACGAAAGCTTTATAAAGGGGAAACATTTAAAAAGCTTAAGAAAATGGCGCAAAAAACTTCTTTAAAAGTTCAAAATATTGTTGCTACAACTTCTTTAGGAAAACCAGTTTCTTTAACTAAACTAGCAAGAACCCAAAGCAATACAGAGTATAATCCAGAACAGTTTCCAGGCTTAGTCCTCAGAGTAAAAAAGCCAAAATCAGCTGTTTTAGTTTTTTCAAGTGGAAATTTAGTGTGCACAGGAACAAAATCCATAGGACAAGTGAAACAGGTAATTGAACAGGTTATAAAACAACTTAAAAAGATAAATGTCAGGATAACAGCAAAACCAAAGATTAATGTCCAGAACATAGTGGCTTCAGGAAGCATTGACCTGACTCTAAACCTTAATTTGCTTGCTTTAGAGCTGGAAAACACAGAATATGAACCAGAACAGTTTCCAGGACTTGTTTATAAGCTAGAAGAACCTACAGCAACTTTCCTTTTGTTTAGTAATGGAAAACTAGTGTGCACAGGAACAAAAAACAAGAAACAACTAGAAGATAGTATGAAACAGTTAATCAAAAATGTTAAAGAAGCTATAAAAAGCTTCAAGTAATATTATTTTTTCTTTTTTTAGCTAAAACAAATAATTTTACAAAATCAAATTCTTCCTTTTTCTTTGGTTCTCTTCTATATTTACGAATTATAGAAAATCCTGCTTTTTCAAGTAGTTCTTTAAGTTCTTTAAAAGAAAATATATCAAGAAATGTTTTTTCGTCTGGTTTAAGAGGTCCTGTTACAAATATTTCTGATGATTTCCCTTCATGAACCGCGATATAAATAACACCCTTTATTTTTAGAAATTTATGTAAACTTTTTAGTACATCCAATACATCTTCCTTCGGTAGGTGTATCAAAGAATAAGCTGCAAAAATTCCATTAAAAAAATTTGATTTAAATGATGATTTTCTCATATCTCCCAGCCTAAAATCAATTTTTGGAAATTTTTGTTTTGCTAATTTCAGCATTTCTTTTGATAAATCAATACCAATCACCTTAAAACCTTTAGACGCCATGTAATTTGCATCAATTCCTACCCCACAACCAATATCTAATATTTTCCCTTTTTTAACTACCAAACTCAAAAAATCATTAATATAATCTGAAGGACTCATAAATTCTTTTGCATATGATTCTGCAATTTTATTATATACTCTAACAGCCTCTTCACTTTTATCCATATTTCCTTAAAGCATTCTCATTTAATAAATCTTTATTTTTACTTTACCCACTCTTTCGTAGCAAGATAGATTAATAAATCTTACAAGCTTAAAATTTCAGCTAAGGGCGTAATAATCTATTAGTTATATATTTTAATCTATAGAAATTAATATAAATAAAGAGATTTTTTTAAATAATCAAATGAAAAATGGCAGAAAAAAAGAGTGAAGATCTTGCAACAGAAGCAAGGAATTTTTTCAATTTTTATAAAAAAGAAATTGGGAAATCAGTTAGAGCAGGAAAAAACGTCATATATGTAAATTTTGAGGATATATCTTCTTTTTCCCATATTTTAGCAGAACAACTTACTTCTACTCCTGAAGAAATTCTTCAAGTTCTAGAAGTTGCACTAGAAGAATCCGGCCTTGTTTCTAACCCAAAAATAAGACTTTCTAATATTCCAGAAATGCAATTTACTGAAATTAGAAATATAAGAGCTAAACATCTAAATCAACTAATTTCTATAGAGGGAATAATAAGACAGGCTTCTGATGTAAGACCGCAGGTAGTAAATGCAAAATTTGAGTGTCCAAGCTGCGGAACAATTATTTCTGTATTGCAAATAGAAAAAAGATTCAGAGAACCAAGCAGGTGCTCATGCGGAAGAAAAGGACAGTTTAGACTAGTTAGCAAGGACATGGTAGACGCTCAAAGAGTAGTTATTGAAGAAAGTCCTGAATCTTTAATGGGAGGTGAGCAGCCAAGAAGAATCTCTGTTTTTTTAAAAGAAGATTTAGTAGATCCAAAAATGGAAGAAAGAACAACTCCTGGAAGCAGAGTTAAAATTATTGGTGTGTTAAAAGAGGTTCCAGTTCCCTTACAAACAGGCTCTATATCCACAAGATTTGATCTAGCTATGGAGGCAAACAATATAATCCCTTTAGAAGAAACATTTGAAGAATTTGAAATAAGTGAAGAAGACGAAAGGCAGATACTAGAATTAGCTGCAGATAAACAAATACTCCAAAAAATGATTGGAAGTATAGCTCCGAGTATTTTTGGATATGATGAAATTAAACAATCCCTTGTCTTACAATTATTTGGCGGAGTAAAGAAAAAAAGAGCAGACGGAACAGATTCAAGAGGAGATATTCATATACTTCTTGTAGGCGATCCAGGTGTAGCTAAAAGTGTTATTTTAAAATTCATATCTTCTCTAGCTCCAAAAGGAAGATATATTGTTGGAAAAGCAGCCACAGGAGCTGGAATTACAGCAACAGTTGTAAGAGATGAATTCCTAAAAGGATGGTCCTTAGAAGCAGGAGCAATAGTGCTCTCTAACAAAGGTCTGATTTGTATAGATGAAATAGACAAAATGGATCCCCAAGATAGGAGTGCAATGCATGAAGCAATGGAACAACAAACAGTAACCATAAGCAAGGCTAATGTACAAGCCACACTTCGTGCAGAAACAAGTGTTTTAGCAGCTGCTAATCCTAAATTAGGAAGATTTGAGCCATTCCAGGTTATAGCCCAGCAAATAGATATGCCACCAACTCTTCTCAATAGATTTGATGTTATTTTCACACTGCGTGACCTGCCTGACAGGGGAAAAGACGAGGCAATAGCAACCCATGTCTTACTGGAACATAAAAGAGAAGGTAAGAAACAAATAATAGATGGAGAACTTTTCAGAAAATATATAGCATATGCAAAACAAAAAGTTAATCCAAAACTAACAGATGAAGCAGTAGATGAAATAAAAAAATTCTATATTGAACTAAGAAATGCCCCTGTCTCTGCAGAGGGGGTTATAAAACCAATTCCAATTTCAGCAAGACAGTTAGAAGCAATGGTAAGACTAAGTGAAGCAGCTGCAAAAACAAGGCTTCACAAAAAAGTAAGAAGAGAGGATGCTAAACTAGCAATTGAAATAATGAAATACTATTTAATGCAGGTTGGTTTTGACCAAGAAACAAAAACTTTTGATATAGACAGAATTGCAACCGGAGTAAGTACAAGCCAAAGAGGAAGAATAATACTGATTAGAGAAGCTTTATCAAGACTAGAGAGCAGGATGGGAAAACTCATTCCAATAGAAGAGGTTAACAAAGAATTAGAAGAAAAAATGGGAAAAGGCGAATTAGAAGAAGGCATACAAAAACTAAAACAAACAGGAGATATTTTTGAGCCAAGAAAAGGCTATATTCAGAGGGTATGAAAAGAGTTTGAAGAAAAAATGGAGATTAAAGAAGCACAACAAAAAGCACATAAGATAATAGAAGATTACAATAAAAAACACAGTTTAGAGCATAATAAAGAAACTGTTTTTTATCATCTGATAGAAGAGGTGGGAGAGCTTGCAAGAGAAATATACAATGAAAAAGATAACTGGAGAAAGGAATTCAATAAAGAAAAAATAGCAGAAGAGATAATCGATGTTTTAATGCAGACCCTCAATATTGCTGAAAATTATAATATTGATATTGAATATGAATTTAATAAAAAAATTGAAAAACTAAAAAAAAGATTTGATTTATAAAAATGGAAAATAAAATGGGGGTTGGAATTGGAGTAATATTACTAAAAGACGGAAAAATCTTACTTGGAAAGAGACACGAAGACCCTGAAAAGGCATCCAGCTTATTAAAAGGGGAGGGAACCTGGACACTTCCCGGAGGCAAACTACATTTTGGAGAAACATTTGAACAAGGAGCAATGAAAGAGGTTTCAGAAGAAACTGGCATGAAATTAAATAAAGCAAAAGTTATATGTATCAACAACGATAAAGTAGAAAATGCCCACTTTGTTACGATTGGCCTTTTATCAGAAAATTTTGAAGGTGAAGCTAAAACCCTAGAACCAGATGAAATAACAGAGTGGAAATGGTTTGAACTCGATAATCTGCCATTTCCTCTATATTTTCCAAGTGAAAAAGTATTAAAAAATTATAAAAGCAGGGTTTTTTACGCAAAAGGTTAAAATGTCAGAAATAAACTGGAAAGATAAATGCTGGGTAACAACAATGTTTTTAGTTAGAGATGATGGAAAGGTTCTCTTAACTCACAACAAAAACCTTAATACATGGATACCTGTTGGAGGGCATATAAATCCCGGAGAAACACCTGAACAGGCAATTTCCAGAGAAATAGCAGAAGAAACCGGGTTTGATTTTGATTTTTTTCATCTTCCAGAATTTGAAAATAATGGCACTTTAAAAGTTATAAAACCCCATAGAATACAAATAGAAAATGTCCCTCATCACAATCAGCATATGAATTTTGTTTTTATAGGAAAATGCAAAAAATGGCATGAAAAAGAAACAACAGATGAAAAAGAGGAATTAAAATGGTTTTCAAAACAAGAATTATTAGAACAAAAAGACCAATTCCTAGAAAATGTCTGGAAAACTGCATTAGAATCAATAAATTTAATTAATAAAACAGAAGAAAAAACCTAAAATGGCAGAAATGAGAAAAAGAGAGATAGCTTATAAGCTAAGAATTGGCGAGATTCTTAAAGGAAAACCTGAAGTATCTACACAAAATGGGAGAGAAAGATTCAATTTTCTTGAACTTGGAAACAGGAAAATTGTAAGAGTAAATGTGGTGGCAAATGTTATTGATAAATTTATATCAGAAGGAGAGAGAAAATTTGCAACTTTAACCCTAGATGATGCCTCTGGGCAGATAAATGCAAAAACCTTTGGCCAGGAAGTAGCCTCATTTGAAGAAATCATCCAAGGCAACACATTAATGATAATTGGAGTATTGCGTATTTTCAATAATGAGGTCTATATACTCCCGGAAATTATAAAAACAATAGATCCCAGATATCTTTTAGTCAGAAAACTAGAAATAGAAAAATCCATGCAAAAACAAGAAGCTAAGCCAAAAGAAATAACAGCTATAAAAGACCAGATAATGTCAAGAATAAAACAAGAAGAAAAAAACGAGGGAATTGACACAGAAAAGCTTGTAATGGAAATTAATGCTAATCCTGAATTAATTAATCAAGAAGTTAAAAAACTCCTTGAAGAGGGCATAGTTTATGAGCCAAGACCTGGCAGGGTAAGGTATTTGGGTTAATCAATAGAAAAATACTCACTACAAATAAAAGCGTGCTCAATACAGATAGAAGCAACCCCTTCCTCAGATAAAGAATCTTCTGCATAAGGCAAACAAGGTATTTGAGGAAAATGAACTGGCTCACTGCCTTTTTTAAATAAAAAAAACCTAACCCCATACCCTTTTTCTTTATCTATATAAAATTCCTTTCTTAAAACTCCCTGGAAAACAAAAAAAGGCTTTTTCCCACTAAAAAGGCTTTCATATTGCCTATCATCAATTTCTTCTGTCTCAACTAATGTACTAATAATTTTCAAATAAGAAGCTGCACACTCATGACCTTTATAAAAAATAAGAGCTTTTGCATCAGACTCTATTTTTATTACTGCGCGCTCTAGTAAAGAAAGCGCATGTTTACCTACTCTTGTTTTATTTTCTAATTTCTCAGCCATAAATTGGTATAATTCCTTTATTTAAAAATATAATTACACTGTAAAATAAATTAAAATAACTCCAAAACCTTAAAAACCCCTTCTTCTACTAATTTTCATGGAATCATATGAAAACCTATTAAATGATGCATACAGTAAAATAAAGCCAATTGTGCATGTTGAAAGATTTGAAATACCTAAAATAGAAGGGCATATAGAAGGAAGCAAAACCATCCTTACAAATCTCCAGCAGATAGCATCACACATAAGAAGGGATATAAATCATTTATTAAAGTACTTGTTAAGAGAACTGGCAACTTCAGGAGCAATTAAAGAAAACAGAGTAATTTTGCAAAGAAAAATCTCTTCACAAAAGATAAATGAAAAAATAAAAGATTATGCGCATGAGTTTGTCATATGTAGAGAGTGTCAAAAGCCAGACACAGAACTAATAAAACAAGATAAATTCATGTTTGTCCATTGTTTAGCCTGTGGAGCTAAACATAGTGTAAGGGCTAAGATTTAAGCAAAACAAACCTTTAAAAATACAAGAAACATATATTATCAATAAATCAAAGGAGGAAAAATCAAAAATGGCAACAGGTTATTGTGTGAAGTGTAAGAAAAAAACAGAGATAAAAGACGCAAAAAAGACAAAAACAAAGAAAGGCAAGGCGATGATGAAAGGCAAATGCCCAACTTGTGGAACCACAGTCTGCACTTTTAAAGTAGACTAAATGTTTTTATTTTTATTTTTGTATATTTTTTTAATTAATTAAATTTTAAAACCCCCATATTCTTAATATAGTATGATTATAAAAATACACAAGTCATACCGAGATGTTATTGCTATTTGTGATTCTGAATTATTAGGTAAGAAATTTGAAGAAGGCAAAATACAGCTTGATTTAACAGGAGAATTCTTTAATGGAGAGGAGAAAAATGAGGGTAAAATCATGGAAATCATAGAAAATGCTGCTAAAGAAGATGCTACTTTCAATATAGTAGGTGAAAAAGCAGTCCAGCTTGCATTAAAAGCATGCATTATAAGCAAGAAAGGTATAAAAAAAATACAAGGAATTCCCATGGCTTTGAGATTGTTATAGAATATATTTTCTAAAACAGATTTATTTTTAAATACAATATGTGTGAACTACACATGGGTGAGTTTAAAAAATTTAGTGCAAAAAAATATGAGAGAAGAAATAAGATTAAAAGAGTGGTTACTTATCTAACAATTGCAGGAGTTTCCTTAGGGGCAGGAATTGTTGAAGCAATATATGATACTCCTTGTTTATTTAAACCAGTTTTAGGACTAATTCCAATTGCAAGTGCTATGGCTAGTGCTAATGCTGAATATGAAAGAGAATATGAAGATGGCCTAGGAGTTGGTGATGGAAGCCTAGAACATGGTTTTGAAGCTGCAATGGATTTAGGAGTAGGGGCAGTAAAAGGAGTAGGATTATCTGCCTTATGTGAAGGAGCAGGGTACGGGCTTGCAAAACTTTTTTCTTAATATTCTAAACATCATCTTTATAAATCAAATCTTTCTTGATACACTATGGCATTTAAGAAATTTAAAGATAAAAGTAAAAGAAATCAGTCTAAGCCACAAGAAGGAGCAGGTCCAATTAGAGTCAGGCTTCCTAAAGGTAAAGAGGTGTTGGGCATTTTAGAACAAAGACTTGGAGCTTCAAGAATGTTAGTTAGATGCCTTGATGGCAAGTCAAGAAATTGCAGAGTTCCTGGAAGATTAAGAAGAAGATTATGGTTAAGAGAAGGGGATATTGTTCTTGTTGAACCCTGGGAATTTGATGATGGCAAAGCAGATGTATTATTCAAATATAATCCAGCTGCAGTATTATGGTTAAAAAGAAAGGGATTTTTAAAAGAAATTGCAGGCGAATTCTAGGTTTTTAAATGGAAAGTTTAATAAATAAAAACCACTTATTTAAAGGAAGTTGAGTGTCAGGAAACCATAGGTGTCTTACAATGCAAGAAATATACTCAGAAAATATAAAAAAAATCCTCCAAAACAAAAGTAGATTAGAAAAAGAGCTCAAAGTTAAGATAACAACCAAAGGAAATATTTTGTTTGTTGAAGGAAAAGCAGAAGATGAATACCTTGCCATAGAGGTAATAGAAGCAATTAATCTTGGTTTTACAATACAACAGGTTCTGCTTTTATGTGATGAAGAGTGTATTCTTGAAAAACTTAATATCAAGGATTTGACAAAAAGGCGTGACCTAGACAGGATTAGAGGAAGAATAATAGGAACTAAGGGCAAGACAAAAGAAATCATACAAAATTTAAGTGACTGTTTTATCTCCTTGCATGACAATATAGTAGGAATAATAGGAAGAGCAGAAGATATAGAAAAAGCAATGATTGCCTTAACTTCTATAATCAAAGGCCAAAAACAAGGAAAAGTCTATGGCTTTCTTGAAAGAGCGAGGAGCAAGGAAAAAGCCAGAGTTAATGAGAGTTTAGGGCTAAAAGAATAAACTTTTAAAGTATAGGATTCTTAGTATAATCAAGTCCCGGTAGCTCAGCAGGTAGAGCGCATGGCTGTTAAATCTATAGATACCATGATGTCGTTGGTTCGAGTCCAGCCCGGGACGTTTTTATTTTCATAACATTTTTATACCTCTCTTTCTTCTATTTTTTATGGATTTAGACAAGGCAATAAAAGAGAGGCACTGTGCAAGAAGCTTTAAAACCAAAAAGCCAGACTGGAAAAAGATTCTAAAAGCAATAGAATCTTCCACTAAAGCCCCTCTTGCTGGAAATATTCCAACACTTAAATTTATCCTTGTTTCTGACAAAGAAAAAATAGCTGATCTTGCAGAAGCTGCTACTCAAAACATCGTAGCTGGAGCAAGATATGTAATAGTTGTATGCTCTGACAATAAACTAATAAAAAAAAGTTATGGTGAAAGAGCTGAAAGATACAGCAGACAACAAGCAGGCGCTGCTATAGAAAATCTCTTTCTTAAGCTAACAGACTTGGGTCTTGCAACCTGCTGGGTAGGAGCTTTCTCAGACACAACAGTAAAAAGAGCCCTAAGAATTCCAGATGATGTAAATGTAGAAGCTATATTCCCAGTTGGCTTTGAAATGAGAAAAGAAAAACAAAGAGCAAAACCAACTCTTGATTCTTCTATTTTCTTTGATGTTTGGAATAACAAATATATGACAAAAGTAAGAAAACCTGAAGCAAGATAAGATGGTAAAAAACTTATCAAAAAGAATTCTAGTCAGTATTACTGGAAACAGAAACTCTCACTGGAAATCTAAGCTAAAAGAGATTAAAAAATATAAAACAAAGGAAGTTGCACTATTTCTAGAGTGTTTTGAAAAAGAACAAAGGGAAAAAATTTGCTCTGCCTTGCTCTCCTCTAATATTAAAAAAATTCCTTTAGTTCATATAAGAGATGACAGCTCAAAACAAGAGCTAGAATTTCTATCAAAAAATTTTAAAACCAAATGCTTTACTATTCATGAAACTGGTTTTAACAATTTAAAAAAATGGGATGAATTTTATAAAAAATTATTTTTAGAAATGAATACAGATAATATTGTCTCAAAAAAAGTAGATGTTAGCAAGATAGGTGGTTTTTGTATTGACTTATCACATTTTAAAGTAGAAGAAAAGAAACACACAAAAGAATTCTTATATATTATGAAAAGAAGAAAAGTAAGGAAATATTTCAAATGTAACCACTTAAACGGATACTCTTACAAAAAAAACACTGATTTACATACAGTAAAAAGCTTAAAAGAGTTTTCTTACCTGAAAACTCTTCCAAAATTCTTATTTGGAAAATACATTGCTTTAGAAACCAACAATAGTATTTCTGAACAACTGAAATTCAAAAAGCACATAATAAAATTATTGAAATAAATTCTTGAAATTCTCAAAAAAATAAAAAATATGGAGGGGGCCGAAGCCCCTTCCATAGAAGTAAAAGACTAAGGGAAAAGCATGATTATCTCAATACCTCGATTCCTAATTCAGATATTTCTGAGGGCGCAGCTTCAGCTTCTCTTTGTCTGCCCAATATATAAGGGCTCTTTACACCAGTCATAATTGTTATAACTCTAACCTTACCTTCAAAATCCTTATTGATTCTTGCTCCGATAATTACCTGTGCGTCTGAACTTAAATTCTCACTTACAAGCTGTCCAATACTGCTGAACTCTTCTAATTTTAGATCTCCGCCGCCAGTTATATGGATTAACGCTCCTGTAGCATCTTTATAATCTACATCTAACAAAGGGTGTGTTAATGCCTGTCTAACAGCCTCATTTACCCTATCTTTAGTGTCACTCTCTCCAATACCTATAACTGCAACATCTCCTGCCTTCATTATAGTTGAAACATCTGCATAATCTAGGTTAATTAATGATGGCAAAGTAATTGTTTCTACAATACCTTTAATCATTGTACTTATTAGCTCATTAGCTACTGCAAATGCCTGTTCTATTGGCAAGTTTCCTGCTATATCCACTAATCTGTTATTATCTATAACAATAACTGTATCAGTAACATCCCTTAATTCCTGTAAACCAAATTCAGCTTTGTCTATTCTTGCTTTTTCACAATCAAAAGGCATTGTAACAACACCAATAACAACAGCTCCTGTCTCTTTAGCTGTTTGAGCTATTATTGGAGATGCTCCACCTCCTGTTCCACCACCCATTCCAGCAAGAACAAAAACCATATCTGCTCCACTTATGCATTTCTTAATCTCCATCAAAGACTCTTTTGCTGCTTCTCTTCCTTTAGCAGGATATCCTCCACATCCAAGTCCTCTTGTTAATTCCTTTCCTATAAGAATCTTATCATCTGCTTTTGTAATGCTTAAATGCAAGGCATCTGTATTAGTTGCATAGACTGTTGCTCCATTAATTCCTTTATTAAAAAGCCATGTAACTGCATTACAGCCTGCACCTCCAGCACCAAAAACCTTAATATTTGCCTTTCCTGCTCTAAGTTCATCAAAATTTATACTGTGTGTCTCTACATTCTCTATTGCTTCTTTTGCAAAATCTAACACCATGTTACTATATCTTAACCTCCTTTCAATTTCTTTTATTTTTTCCCACTCTCATAAAGCCTATTTTTTTCGAAAGATTTAAATAGTCCTTATGCTTTTATTTTTTAAGAAAAAGGGAGATTAAAAATAAATTAACAATTAAGAATAAGAAAAATTCCCTTTTTTGTCAATTAAACAAAACAGATTAATTCAATTCCCTCAAATTGAATTAATTAATATAATAGAAAATTCAGTAACTAGTTCTTTATAAAGTTTTAGTTTTATTTCAAAGTGATAAAATTGCCATTATTCTTAAAAATAACTTAAAAAGACAATCATACCATCTATAATTAATCCCAAAATCCCGATTATTATCAAAACTATTGCAATCCAATCAAGAACATTATTTGGAAGTTTTCTTCTTTTAATCTTTATTACTATGCCAATTACTAAAATAATTAAAAAAGCTGCAATTCCAAAGATGTCAAAAAATGCTGGATTAAGTTCCATGGGAAAATAAAGAAAAAATAACTTAATAAAACTATCTTTTAAGACAGAAATATTTTTAAATCCAGTCTTCTTATGAAAAACATGCCAGAACTAACAAGAAGGGAATTTCTAAAAAAAAGCGCCTTAGTTACTGCAGTATTTAGTTTAGGTCTTCCAAATATTGCCAAAGCAGAATAAACAGAAAGCTCAGCAAAGGAAGTTATTTGAAAAAGATTTAATAAACAATTCTGAAGTTTACTTTAAGGGCGCTGGAGAAAATGACAAATATATTGTTGTAACACTAAATGAAAAAAGAAGCAGATATCCTATGATAATTTACACAGAAGGAAGATTTTGTAGAAGTGAAGCTGAAGCAAAAAGAGTAACACAAGATTATGAAGAAAAAGGATTGATAGCACTATATTTACAAAGAGTATAAACCTTACTCAAACCTTTTTGCAATCTCAAACATCTTATCTTCTTTAAAGTTCTTACATATAATCTGCATTCCAACAGGAACTCCTTCTATGCTTCCTACAGGAACAGAAATAGCAGGAACTCCTGCCAAATTAGCAGGAGTGGTAAGAGTGTCATACATATACATATCTTCAATACTAATCTTACTTCCTAATTTATGAGGGAGTTTAGGAACAGTAGGCATTATTAAACAGTCTACTTTTTTCAAAGCTTTTTCAAACTCTATTTCTATCAACTTCTTAGCTTTTAACGCTTTTCTATAGTATTTTCCAGCATACTCTGCTTGTGCAATTTCTCCTCCTCCTAAAATCCTCCTCAAAACCTCCTCACCGCAATTTTCCTCTATTTTCTTACCATACTTTCTTCCATCATACCTTCTTGTAGAAGAAAAAAATTCAACATAATTTATTGGATAATAAGTCTGAACTCCTAAATCAATATACTTAATATCTATTTCTTCTGCTCTCCACCCTTCTTTCTCACAAACATTTTTAATCTTATCTTTAACAATCTTCCATATTCTTTCATCTGCCTTAATCCTTGGAATTCCAATCCTAATCTTATTTATTTTTTCTTGTTTGTCTTTAACTTTGAATGTTGTCGCGTCTTTCTCGTCTCTTCCCTTTATCACATCTAAAAGCAGTTCAGCTCCTTCAACATCTCCTGCAATACTTCCAATCTGCTCCAAACTCATGCTTAAATCTAATAAACCATATCTTGAAACAAGACCATAACTTGGCTTTACTCCCACAAGCCCACAATGACTTGCTGGATTTCTTATGCTTCCTCCTGTATCACTTCCTAAAGCTAGATCACAAAAACCAGCAGCAACAGCTGCTGCACTTCCAGAACTGCTTCCTCCAGGAATTTTATCTAAAGCTTTTGGGTTTCTTGTAGCGCCAAATCCTGATGACTCTCCACTTGCACCAGCAGCAAACTCATCCATATTTGTGATTCCCAAAATGATTCCATCCTCTTTTCTGATTTTCTTGACAACATATGCATCATAGCCAGACTTATAATTTTCTAAGGTTTTGCTTGCACAACTAGCTATAAGTCCCTTGACACTAATATTAGCCTTGACAGCAATAGCAAGACCAGCTAATTTGCCAGCCTTGCCTTTTTTTATTTTGCTGTCCACCTCTTTTGTCTCCAGAAGAGCATTATTATTTAATTGAAGGAAAGCATTAATCTTCTTGCCTTTTTTATCATCTTTTTTAATTCTTTCTAAAAAATTTTTGATATTCTGTTCTGCTGTTAGCTTCCTAGATTTTATCAACTTGAGTTTCTCTTTTATTTTCATTTTATTATATCCACTCCTCAGCTATTGTAAGAAGAGAACTTTCAACTCTCCCATATCTCCTATATCTTCTAGTTTGTTCAGCTGAATCTATTTTTTTTTGCATGATCTCCATTTTTACAGAATTCCTTAAGCTATTCACATTCTCGCATATTAAATCATATCTCTTTATTAAACGATTATACCTTTTCTTATCTATAAGAGCCATATTTGAAATAAGTTTTTGAAATCGTGAATCAACAGTGTCCCATAAAATATTTCCATAAACTGCCCTGCCTTTTTCCATAATACGCTCTAATATATCTAAACATTCTTCAGGTTTATCTAAACCTATATTCAACATATTCCTAAACCTTTTGAGTCTATATCTATAACTTCTTGAAACTTTCATTTCCACCTCCCCCTCTCTGCTTCAATGCAATCTTTTTTTGTAGATGGAGCATTTTCAAAAAATATTTTTCTAAATTCAGAATCTCCTACCTTACCCACTCCTTCAGTTCTTCTATCTTCCTCTCGTTCAACAAAACTATCAGGAACTTTTTCTATTTTGGCTAGGGCTCTGGCAAACTTATCAAGAATAGTTTTAGCTTCTATTTTTATCTTATCTCTCTCTTTCTCTCTTCTGGAATCCATATTATAAAAAGTAAAATGTAATTTATAAATTTATCGACGATTATTCATTTTATTTTCTCAGCATTTTTATATGTCTCACTAAAAAGCTTTTTCATAATTTTAGCAAATGGCTTGTCATTAATCAATAAAGTAACATTAGACTTTATTAAAGCAATCATAACTTGTTCATCATCTATAATGCTCATTGCAACTCCTTTATTTTCAATTTCCTTTATTTCTTTCTTAACTTTCAGCCATTTTTTGACATCTTTTCCTGTTTCTTCATCATATCTGGTTAATGTCTTGTTATCAATTCCCTTTTTCCTGTCTCTTACTGAGCCCCTCAACCATTCGGGCCTTGGTTCTGAAGTATACTTAATAGAATAATTATATTTCTTGCCCCCTCTTAATTCAGCAACAATTTTATAAAAACCCTTTCTTCCAAGCTGCATAACAACAGGATTTTTTTCCTTAACTTCATAAAATTTCCTCATTCCCTTAGCTTTTTCTTTAGCTTTTTCTAATTTTCTCTGTTTTTTATCTATCAATTCTATTAAAGCTTCAGGACTACTTGGAATAAATTTCTTGCTTTTTTCAGGAACAACCTTAACTAACCCTTTTCCAATAAGAGAATCAAGAATATTGTATATTTTACTATACGACACCCCGCTCTCTCTGCTTACCTCGCCTGCTCCTAACTTTCCAAATCTGATAAGAGTTTCATAAACCTTTCCTTCATTACTTGTTAAACCCAGTTCTTCATATTCTTCCATAATAATCCCTATATCTCACCATATTTAAACCTATTTATTACCACCCCTTTAAAGGTGGCATAAATATAAATACAGTTTTATGTATCTACTATTAAGTAAATAAAACTTGAAATAAAATGGCAAAAAATTTAATTGTTATAAGACACGCAAAAAGAGCAAACAAACAAACAGAAGAACTTGCTCCAGAATACATAGAATATGCAAAAATACTTGGAAGTAACCTTGAAAATAGTTTTGGTAAGATTGATGTTGTAATTCCAAGTGACTATGAAAGAACGCAAAATACAGCAAGGGCAATGGGTTATGATTTTACAATCTGTTCTCCAAAACTAAGTGCAAGTTATAACTCTATAATTAATCCTTCAAAACTGGGTGAAGAATTTGAAAACTGGAAGGCGATTCCTTGGAGAATGGATTTCAAACAAATTAGAGAGAGCTATCTCCAGGGCGGAGCAACAAAAGAACTAGGAGACTATCATGCTAACACCTACAAATGGTTAATTCAAAACATAAAAGGAGATAATATTCTTGCAATAACCCATGATACAAGAACAGAAGCTGCAACAGTCTCCCTAATAGACAAAGATGAACCTCTTTTATTAGATAAAGGATTAGATTATCTAGATGGAATTATATTCCAAGTAAACCAAGACAAACTTTATTCTGCTCAAACAATAAGAAAAAATCAAAAAAAAGGATTAGTTCAAAGAGGGCGAGTCCAAATGCTGGGATAAGTAAAATGATACAAGAAAAACATAAATGGATTTTAGAGGAACTAAAAATTTTAAAAAAGAAAAGCTTAATCTCAAAACCTAGGAAAAGAGCTCAAAAAGGTTATGCTAACTTTCCAATAAAATGGAGTATAGAAGGAAACTTTAAAGATTATGGAAAACAAGAAACTGGCTCACTTCACAAAGCATATGCAACCTACAACATAGGAGAAATCGGAGGGATTATTACCATAGACAGAGAAACAATAGAAAAATCCAGGCAAGTCTTATTAAAAAAAGCATTAGAACATCCAGAATATATCCCTTATAGGAAATATCTTACTGATAAATATGGAAAAATGCTTCTTGACTTCTGCTTAAATGAGCTTTCTAAGGAAAATATAGAATCTGCTTCAAAACAGAAACTATGGGAACTCTACAATAAGTTCAGAGAGATTTACACTAAATATGATTTCTATAATGGAATATGGTTTAGAATTTCAGACCAGTATTTAGACAAGATTATAAAAAGACTAGAAAAACATAATCTAAATTTTAATGAACTACAAACAATCTCTACATGCTCTATACAAACATTCACAAACAGAGAAAAAATTGATTTACTAAAAATAGCAATTAAGATCTTAGAAAATGAAATTGCAAAAAAAATAATCCAGGAAGGCAGGTTTGAAGAATTCCAAAAAATACCTGAATATAACCTTTTAACAGAACTAAAAAAAGAATATCACTGGATTCCTTTTGGACATGTGGGTCCTGAACTTTTTGATGAACAACATTATTTTAATGAAATAAAAAAATTAATTGAAGAAAACATAGATTTAAAAGAAGAACTTGAAAAAACAATTAATTTTTATCCAAATATCAGAAAAAAACAGCAGGAAATTTATAACAAATATAATATTGATGAAGAGACAAAAACAATGATTAGAAATCTTCACTTGCTTTGTATAATGCAGGATGATAGAAAAGAATTAATTGGAAGATCTCATGTAAACTGGACAAATAATTTAATGGGAAAAATAGGCTTACTTTTCAATCTTCAGCCACATGAAGCAGCAAATATATACCCAAATGACATTGAAAATGCTCTTTTAAATAATAAAATCAGTTTAGGATTATACAGAAAAGAGAAGGAGAGTAATAAAAACTTTAAAATTACAGAACCAGATGGCTACACTGTTTATTTTGATGAAGATGCTCAGGAATTCTTAGACATAATTTTAGGAAAAGAAGATAAAAAAGAACTAACAGGAATGACTGCTTGTGAAGGATTTGCAAAAGGAAAAGTAAAGGTTTTGCTAGACGCTAATGAAGGGAAAAAAATGGAAAAAGGAAATATTCTTGTAACAACAATGACAACTCCTGATTTTGTCCCTTTCATGGGAAAAGCAGCTGCAATAATAACAGATGAAGGAGGGGTTACCTGCCATGCTGCAATAGTCAGTAGGGAAATGGGAATTCCTTGTATAGTTGGAACAGATAATGCAACAGAAATCTTAAAAGATGGAGATTTGGTTGAAGTAGATGCAACAAACAGAATAATAAAGAAAATCATAGAAGAAAAATAAAATGGAAAGAGAAGAAAAAGCAAATATTTTGTATATCTTTTTTGGGATAGCTGCAGGAGCTGCACTAACATTCCTTGCCCCCAAACTTGTGAATGCAGTAAAAGGAGGAAATTTAGAAGAAAAATTTGTCAATCCAAATAAAGCAAAAATGAAGATAACTAATTTGGATAAAAATGGAAAAAATGAATCAGTTTTAAAATATGAAGGCAGAAACTATCTTATGAAATATAACCCTGAAACAAACACAGTTTCAGTTGTTCCTTATGAAATACAAATTCAGGAAAAATAAATTATTTTATAAACCTAACCTTCCCAACTTTCCCTTTTTTCTCATCAAACTCAATTATAGCTGCCCTGCCTTCGCAAGCTGCACCTGTATTAATAATAAGAGTTTTTCCTAATTTACATTTTCCCTGATTTTCATGCATATGCCCGCAAACAACAAGTTTAGGCTTATATTTTTTTATAGCCCGATTATAAAAACAAACCCCCATACAACTTCCTGTTAAAAGAAAACCTTTTGCTTTCATTTTATCTAAACACTTATAAGGATTATAATGAATTAACAGTATATCTGGCTTGTTTTTCATTAACTTTATTAATCTTTTTTCCTGTTGTTTATATCTTTTTTTTCTCCTTTTCAGAATTTCCTTATTAGAATTAGTTGCCTTAATCCCTTTTTTAGTAAAATAAACATCTGGGTCAAGATAACCTCCAAAACCGACTATACTTAATTTCCTAAACCTAGCTTTCCCTCTGTTTATATTCTTAACATATTTTAATTTTTTAATAAATAACCCATAATCTCTTTTCCATCGTCTTGGGTTAAAAAATACTTTATACCAGTCACCATTTCCAAAAACAGAAAAAGTTTTAATTTTTAATTTATTTAATTCTCTAAGAATAACCTTTCCAGCAGCATAATCTTTTTTTAATAATTCATTATATCTTTTTTTCCCTATTATATTCTCTACTGTTAAATCTTGTCCTTTTTCTGTAGCTTTAAAAACTTTTTTTAGTGGCTTTCTCCATTCATCGATTCCTGCATAATCTCCATTACTTAAAATCAAATCAATCTTTTCTTTTTCAATTTTCTTTTTCAATTTTACTGGAAACTTTCCATGAAAGTCACCAATTGCTAGAATTCTCATCTTAACTTCAAGGCACCAGCCTGTCACGGTCTCTTGGAAACCAGCAAGCCTCTCTTATATTGTCTAAATTAATTAAGGCATGAGTAAATCTTTCTAAGCCAATACTCCAGCCACTATGTTTTGGAGCACCATACCTAAAGCTGTCAATATAATACTTAAAATTTTTAGGATTTAATTGCTTCTTTTTCAGCATTTTCTCCAAAAGCTCTGGTATATGCACTCTCTGCCCTCCAGAACTTATTTCTATTCCTCCATAAACAGCATCAAACCCCTCACTCAGCTTTGCATTTTCATCTTCACCTTTTGGCATAATATAAAAAGGCTTTAATTTTGTCGGCCATGAATGCACAAACACAATTGTATCTGGAAATTTCTTGCATAATTTTTTCTCATCTTCAGGGGACAAATCTTCACCATATTTAATTTTTAAAAGCTTAATAGTTTCATCATAGCTTATATACTTTGCTTTAGGAACTTTTAACTTAACTTCCAATAAATCTAATTCTTCTTTGTTGTTTTTTAAAACTTCAGAAACTATATGTCTTACAACACCCTCCATTTGTTTCATAATTTCCATTTGCCCTTGAAAAGCAGCCTCAATATCCATCTGTCTGCATTCATTTAAATGCCTAACAGTATTATGCTTTTCAGCTCTCCAAACAGGAGTAATTGTCATTGTTTTTTCCATACTGCAAGCAACCATCTGCTTGTATAACTGGGGAGATTGAGCAAGATAAGCATTTTTTTCAAAATATTTTGCAGGAAATAATTCAGTGCCTCCTTCGCTTGCAGAACTTATAATTGAAGGTGGCTGCATTTCAATAAACCCTTTTTTAATAAAATGCTCACGAAAAGCTGTTGAAATTGTTGATTGGATTTTAAAAATAGCCTGAATTTTCCTTCTATGTAAGTCTAAGAATCTGTAATCAAGTCTTTTTGACAAATCTGTCTTAGAAAAATCAGAAACATCTATTGGAAGCCTTTCTTCTGACTTTGCAAGAACCTCTATTTGCTCAGGAACAATTTCTTTTCCACCAGGTGCCTGCTTGCTTTCTCTAATCTCTCCTTTAATAGAAACAACACTCTCCTGAGGAAGTTTATCCATTAAATCAAAAAGTTCCTTGTCTGTTTTGTCTTTAAAAGCTGTAATCTGCATGATTCCTGTTAAGTCCCTGATTACTAAAAATCTTATTTTTCCTAAATCTCTTTTCTCATGAATCCACCCAGCTATTTCTACTTTCCCTTTTTTTATAAAGGCGTCCTTAATATAATTTCTCATGATAGAAATAAAAAAAAAGAATTTATAAATCTACTTATTTCTTAATTCTCCTAACCCCTCTTTTGCCATTCAATCTTCCTGCATCTTTTAATTTGCCCCTTAAATGCTTGCTGAACATAAGCCTGCTTGTAAGAGAAAACAAATAAAGAACAAGTCCTATACCTAAAAAAGGAAAAATAATAGTCACAATCTTTCCTGTATCAGTCTGAGGAGCAAAATCACCATACCCAATAGTTGTTATTGTCACAACAGTAAAATATAAAGAATCAAGATACCTCCATCCCTCAACCTGCTGATAGATAAGAGTCCCAGCTAAAATCAAAACAATCAAAATCGTGATTGGAACTGAAAACTTACTCCATAACCTCATCTTGCCTCTTTTGTTTCTTATTTTTTCTAATTTAGTTTCTTTCTTCCTAAGTTCTTTCTTTTCTAAAAAAAGAAGCTACAAGGCTTTATAAATTTTATTTAATATGCTTCTTAATCAAATTTATTAAATTCCTTCCACTAATCTTGCCTTTATATTTTGCCATTAAAAGCCCCATATAAGCTTTTTCTGTTAATCCAGGCTTTTCTTTTAAAAGCTTAATAACCTCTTCTTCAGCATCCTCTACCTCTTCTTTTTTCATTGCCTCTTCTAACCTCTTTCCTCCTGCTACTTCCTTCATAATTCCCTTAACATCTTCATCTTTAATCTTCCCTTTCCTTAAGGTAATTAAAATATCCTCTAATAAATCTATATTTAATTTTTCTTCTATTTTCTCTATCTTCTTACCCTCATGCCTTGCTATCTCCTCTCTCCACAAAATCAGCATTTTAACTATTAAATTTGGTTTTTTATACAGTGTCATAAGCTCTTTAAATTCAGCTAGCTTACTTTTTTGCAAAACCAGTCTGGCAAGTTCCTGGCTTAATCCTTCTTTTACCAATTCATCTCTTATTTCATGTTTTAATCTTGGAAGGGTTTTTTTAATCTTATCAATCATTTTCTTTGAAATTTTTAAAAGAGGCAAATCAGTCTCCGGATACATTCTTGCAGCTCCTGGTAATGGTCTTAGAAAACTAGTTGTCCCATCAGGATTTGCCTTTCTGACTTCAGCTTTTGAGTTCTTACCTAATTTAAGCTGTCGTTCTGCTTCTATTTCAATTGTTTTTTGGATCAGTCTTGGCTCTTGGACTCCTTTAATCTCTATTCTCTCGCCTCTTATTTTTCTTCCCGAAGTTTCTTTTCCTAAAAGAAGGCTCATATTAACATCCTGCCTTATAGTGCCTATCCCTCTTTTAACCTTACAAGCCCTTAAAATCTCTCCTATGTGCAAAGCTACTTCTCTTGCCTGCTCAGGACTTTTAATGTCTGGAAAAGTTCCAATCTCAACTAAAGGAATACCTAATCTGTCCAACCTATAGATTATTTTGCCTCCTTCTCTAGAAATAATTCTTGCTGCATCTTCTTCAAGAGAGATATTTTCAATTCCTACTCTTCCAGATTCTGTCTCAACCCATCCATTTCTAGCTACAAGAACAGTTCTCTGAAATCCAGATGTATTGCTTCCATCTATTACTGTTTTCCTCATTATCTGGCTAACAGGAAGAATCTCACAATTTAACAACAAAGAAATCTGAAGGGCTATCTCCAAAGCTTCTTCATTAATAAGATAAGGAGGGCATTCATCTAATTCAACTAAACAGGTTGTATCATAACCCTCATAAATAAACTCTCTTCCTCTGCCAGCCTCAAACTCTGCTGCTATATCTATCTCTCCGCCCTCTCCAGCAACAACATGCAATTTTCTTTCTATTTTAAAATCAGGCTCATCCTGCCTTAATAAACTTGGACAATTACAAAATAACTTATGAGTATCAAGCTGCTGATGAATCTCAATTCCTGACTTCAACCCTATTTTTTTATAATCTAAATCCATGAAATTACAAAAAAAAATAACTTATTAAACCTTATTATTGGAAAAATTGCAAAAAAAAATTAAGATTGCAAAATCCAGGCAAAACTATATTCTATAAAATATATATTGCAGTATATATATTTTTGCAAAAAAAATTGGAAAAGTAAAAAAGCGTGAACACAGTCCTAGATTTTGTGATTATTGTAAAAATAATAGCGCACAAAAAAGACTGAGGTCACGCCTTACATGCTTCACAGGATGTATTAAAAATAATGAAAAGAGGGACTCTGGCAAACCAAAAATACTCTCTAAAAGGCAGTGTTCCTTTATTTTCTGCATGCATTCTGCCAAGTTACGCAAGGGATAAAACCACTCCAATCTGGTATTTATCAACACTGCCACACAAATGCAGCCTGTCATTCAGCTCGCGCCTTTATCTCACCTTTATCTCAACAGTCAGTCAATGCAAGAAAAGACTATCCCTAGTCTACTCTGATTTCTCCTTTCTTTTTAAATTTTGGCACAGCATGCCAGAGCCCAGTAACATATAAAAATTTCATCGCCCTCTATAAAAAAATATCCCCAAAAATTTCCTCAGCTAGATTTGAAAGAAGTCCGATTACCGACAAATCTTCCAGTAATCAGACTAACTTCAACTACCTTACTTCTGGGACATAAATTAGCCCTTATTGTATGGGGCTTCTTTTTTACCATTGTACTACCAAAAGTAACTTTTCTTTTTTGATTGTTAGTTCTTCCTTGGCGGGTAGTCTTCTTAATCATAATCAGATGCCTCCTTGTCTTTGTGAAAAAAAGTTCTCTGTCCGGTTCTCATGACTCTACTGAGGAAATATGCCAATGCCAGGCCCTTTCCTTGTGTTAGATTATCACATCCAAAAACTTACAGATAAAAAGGGAAGTTGACATATAAATTATAAGGTTAATAAAATAATAAATTCCCTATGCAGTCTTTTTCAAGAGGACAGCACTTATTTAGGCACATCCAATCTATCCGAGACTGCATAGGGCAACAGTATATGATTATCTGACTAGCACAAATTAGAGAGTTCAAAAATCACCCTCCAACACAGAGTTTGGATTTATCAAGCTAGTCAGTTATTTTCTACTTCTTCTAAATAAACAGAAGAAGTAGGGTGACTAATGGCTTAAAAAAACAGGAAAGCAAAGCCGCACCAAGAAGAAGCTCTTTATTTTTGAAACAAAAAAAGGGCTCTTAGACTTCTTGGAGGAGAAATCCTGATGATCATTGAAATGATCAGGCTTCTGCAAACTAAGAGCCCTGATATCACGAAAAAGGGTGATAGAGCAGCCCTCAGGGTGCGGAGGGAGAGGAAAAAGCGAGATATCCCCAAGGGCTCTTAAGTGCACTAAGAACAATATAAAAGGAATGAGTAGAAATGTGTTAGGTGAAGTAAAACAAAATGCTGTAGCCTAACAGAACGAATATCTACTCATTCCAACCATCCGTGGACAATGCTGCTAAGCAAAGGTGCTCCTAAACCTCCATGTTACTATGTTGCTGAGCAAAGATGCTCCTAAACCTCCATGTTACTATGTTGCTGAGCAAAGATGCTCCTAAACCTCCATGTTACTATGTTGCTGAGCAAAGATGCTCCTAAAAGCAACAACTACACACCTCCTCCAAAACACAAGTAGCGATTGCCCACTTGGACTAAACTTGGATTAAATAAAAACTAGCCTGGGTGTTTTAACCTTTACAAACAACAAGGCTATGCTTTTGGCACACTGGAATTTTACACCCAGGCCAAGTATGATAAGGCAAAGTATGATAAAAAGATTATCCAAAAACAGCTTATTCAAGCTGACTTAAAAGACAAAAACGCAGGGCCTGAAGTGCCTCTAACTCTTACAAAAAAACTTTTACAACGAAACTCTTACAAAAACAAGAGTGTAAGAGCAAATCCCCTTAACCCTACCTAAAACAAGGACTTTTACACCCAAGCCACATAAAAGAAAAACCAATCATGAAAGATGAATCCAAAAAATTTCCGGGCCTTGAGGCGCTACCAACGCTAAACAACCCTGAACAAACAGAATTACTAAAACTCAAGACCCGGTCCCCAACCCCGCAATTAAGAACACTGCATTATGTTTTGACTTCAGAATTCTCTCAGATGCTTTGCTTTCCGAGCAATTTCTTCTTGGATTTTCTCCCAGACTTCTCTTCTATGAACTGATATGTGTACTTTGGAGCAGTTACCATAAGATGGATCCTATTCCAACCCTGAACCTTAAATATGAACACACTAACACCCTCGCAAATCTTAATTGTTTGGTATGGCTTGTATGTTTTTCCCGCTACATCCTCCTTTCTTTCTCCAGGAAAGATTATTTTAAAAATAATCATCCAATCCGTAGAAAAACCATCAAATAGCAACTCAATAGGACTCCCTCCAATCATAATGCTCTCACCCCTATAGCGAGAGAACACCAAATTCCCTTTTTTCGATGTCTTCTTCTCCATAAACCAATTCCTTTCTAGACATCTAAAAACCCAGTTAACTTAAAAATGCAATTAATTACCAAGTTGCCTCACTCTATATTTGTTAGTTTAGAGAGAAACTCCCTGCCTTTTTCAGAAAGATTAGCAATAAAGTGCCTGATTTTCTCGCCAGCATCCTTGCACTGCTTTAATGTAATCTGGCTATTGGCATAAAATACCTTTTCATCTTCTGACACCCTGACTCCAAAGTCTGTGATTCTAATATACATAATAATCAAAATCACAAATACTGCCCTTACAAGGGCTTTTTTTAGAGTCTTCATTTTTTTAACCTTTCAAAAATATCCACTAAAAACACTTGAAATAAAGCTAACAAAAAAGGCATAGCCCTAAGGTTGCGGAGGGAGAGGAAAAAGCGAGATATCCCTTAGGGCTATGTTTTGTGCAAAAATACTCTACCACTTTTTAACTTGGAAGTTTGACCTTTTTTCTCATCCTTTTCTTCAGCAAAAGCAGCAACTCCAATAGCGCCTAAGAAAAAGATAATGCCTAAGGGGGCGAATATTAAGATTGCCCAGATTGGCCAAAAACTTGCCTGGTTAGTTATGTCTCTATCCATAGAGTGGCCCTTTCCATAAAATCTTAAAAATGGGTATTTCAGGGTTTTCCGCTATAAAAGCAAGTTTTGCATACCTGCTTCTAATATAGATTCACTTATTTGTTGTCTTTATATAAGATTTTTATCCTATATTTATTTCAGAGTTTTCCACATTCGTTGCTTCTTTATTTCTTAATGTATCTGTTTTTTCTGCAAATTTTTTAGTGTTGCCTTGGTCATTTCTGCTGTCTTTCGTGTTACTAAAATAACCTTTTGGGTTATTTGTGATTAATGATGTGGTTTGGAATTTCTTCCTTTGTTTATTTTTGATTAAAGTTAAATATGAATTGTTATGCTAATCTTATAATTTTCTTCCAGCCTTTGGTATTTTTCTTCTCTTGGATTTTAATCAGATTCTCATCCAATAGTTTGTTCTTAAGTTTATTTCCCTTTCTTGCTGATAATCCTAACTTCTTGTAAAGCTCTATTGTACTATAATCATGGTCTAAATTGCTTTGCAAAAAAGCTAAAAATCTTTCCTGCTCGTCAGTTATTTCAGTTATTTCACGTTCAAATAGACTGTTTTCTTCTTTATAAATCTTTGGTGTACCTTGACTGGCAATATTTTTTATTAAATTATGCATTAATTTAGGCTTATTTTTAAACTGGTTTCCTAAAACATAATTAATAACCTCAGAAACATCAATAATAGAATATCCTCCTTCAATTGCATTTTCTTCTAAAACTCTTTCAACTTCCCTTATACTCACACCCCTATCTAATTTCTTCTCCACAAACTCACATAAAACCTGCTGAACATCATTGAGATTTTTAGTATCCTCAACAATATTTTCAACTAAATTACTTTCTTGAATTGGTTCTCCAACTTCTTCTTTTTGCTTTAACTCAGTTTTTTCTGCTTCTATATCTTCTGCCTCTGCTTCTTCTTTCTCTTCTGGTTCAATTTCTTTTACTTCTGGCTCTTCTTGTAGTTCTGGCTCTTTTGCCTGCAGTTCCAGTGGGGATGGTTGCATCAAAGCTTTTGCAAATTCAGGGTCTTTTCCTTGCTCTATCTCCCTTCCTTGGAAAATAAACTTCATCTTATCTGCTATATCTCTGTCAAAGATTTCCTTATTTCTTAGATCTACTTGGGAAACCTCTATTAAAAACGGCAGAGTATATCTTTCAGAAAGCTTAACTATTGCTGAACCAACAGGCAACATAGAGAAAAACTGTTTTCTATCTCTTAACTGCATTAACCCACTTATTGTTTCAATGTCCTGAGGTAATTGCTGTTGAAATGCTATATGGCAGGCAGAATTTCCTACAACAGTATCACTTATTTTTGAAATATGCTGGTCTAAACAAATAAGACAAGTACCATACTCCCTCATCTCTCTATAAACCATATCTGTAACAGACTCTTTAACAAAATGCGTCTTTTCTTTTAAAAAAATATTATGTGCCTCATCAACTAAAATAGCATGGTCAAAACTCTGGCTTATTGCTGTTTGTTTTGCTTTTTTTAACTTGTAAATATAAGTCAAAAGAAACTCACAAAAAAACTTTTTTTCAATATTTCCTAATGTATTTAATTCAAAAAGAATCTTCTTGTTTAAAAGGTCTTCAACTTTTAAACTTTCTTTTCCTTTATAATTCAATACTTTTCCAAAATTTCCAAAAGTCAGTATGTGGGTTATTCTTAAAGCACTCATTAACCAGCTAGCTTCTCTTCCTTTTTTCTTTTCTAATTTTTCTTCTAATCTCCACTTAATCTCATTCCATGTAGGATAGTTTTTACTTCCTGAATAAACACCAAAATCCTTAAATGCCTCATCAAGAGTTTCTAATAAAATTTTATGAACCCCGTAAGAAGCAAAAAAGCTTTCGGTAATCAAATCACATAAAACATTAATCCATTCTTTTGGGGCAACTCCTTCTGGAGGCTGATTAACATTTATCTTAAAAAGATTACTTATAGCCTCATTTCCTACTGTAAAGCACATTATTTCAGGGTCAACTAGCATTAAAGGCCTGAAACTTTTCTTCCAATCAAAAATCAAAAAAGGCTTGTTCTTCTCTATAAAATTCTTAGTTATATGAAAAGCAAGAGTTGTTTTACCACTTCCACTCATTCCACTAATGCAGACATGCCTTATCCAGTCCTGTTCTCTTAAATTAAAAGAAAATAACTTTTTGTCAGCATAGCTTACTACAGCAAGAGGATACTCTCCATCCATATTTGTTTTTGACGGAGGCTCTAACAAAACCTTCTTGTTTAACAATTCACTTAAATTTTTATGATATAAAGCATTTAAAATATGCTCTATTTCTTCTTTCTCTTCTCTGCTTTCAGCCATAGCATACTTTAAATAAAGCTCATCCATTTTCTTGCCAAAAACAGGCTTAAGCTTTGTGCATAATTCTTCAACAGTTAATTTGTATTGCATTTTAATTTTACCTTATTTAGTTCTATGCCATGAAGTTCTAAGTTCAACAGCATGATATAATAAATTCTTTAATATTTCATCCTTTCGCCTGCACTCTTGTATTAAAACATCTCTATAAAGTCTAAGTCTCATCATTAATTCTTGATACTGCTTATTTTCTCTTAAATCATCTTCTTTTGTTCTCAAATATCCCAAAATCTCTCCTGTTATAGAAAGGTCCTCTGCAAGAGTCTCAAATTTAATTGTATCAGTTGAATCTAAAATATTTCCTAATCCCTCCCCCATAGTCTCAGATAATTGAGCCATGTTTTCATTTGCTAAAGTTTCAGTTTCTAAATCAAGTTTTTCATTTGATTCATTAGGCATTATCATCTTAATCCTCTAGAATCTTTCCTAACATATCTAATCTGCCTTCTCTGCCAGCTAACTCTTTCTTACACTCCCTTAACTCTTGTTTAAGTTTAGCAATATCCTGCCAGCAACTTATCTTTTCCTTTAGCTGTAACTCAGAAATCTCTACCTGCTTTTGCTTTAGTGTAACTTTATCCCTTATTCCTTCTATATCTACAGGATGGGTTTCTGCAAGAAAATTATTTATCTCCATCTTCACTTTATCTGCTTCTCTAAAAAGTTCTTTACTTAGTTTTTCCCTATTTTCTACAAGTTCCTCTATTTCCTTAACTTCCTCTTTAAGAGAATCTATTTTTTCTTTCCCAATTTCTTTTAGACTTCCAGAGGTATTCCAAGGTTTTTCTTGGTCTTCCACTTTAAAAAGCCTTTTTCCGTTTTGTGAAATATCTTTAATTTCCATATCCTAAACCTGAATTTAGAGTTTATAAACCTTTTGGTAATAACCACTAGAGAGTTAGGACATGTTTAGCATTAAATTTATAAAAACTCCTGGATTTTAAATAAAAGAAAAAATGGTGATTAAAAATAACAAAAATTATATTCCTAGAAGTAAGTGGACTATTGGTCAAAAAGCAGCTGATAAACTAACAACATTTGCAGGTAGCTGGACATTTATTTCCCTTTTTGCAGCTTTTTTAATTGCATGGATGGTTTTAAACACCTCTTGGCTTGTTTTTGGAGAAGCCTGGGATGAAAAACCTTTTATCCTGCTTAATTTAATCCTATCCTGTTTAGCAGCTGTTCAGGCTCCAGTAATCTTAATGAGCCAGAACAGACAGGCTCAAAGAGACAGAATAAAAGCAGAATTTGATTACAGAATTAACAAAAAAGCAGAAAGAGAGATACAGCAGGTCAAAAGACAACTTGACAGAATTGAGAATAAAATAAAATAATTCAAACAATTCTAAAAATATTTCCATCTTTATCTAATTCAATAAAATGTTCTACTCTTCCTTCTCTGTAATCTTCACACTGGTTCTCTGCTAAATTATCCTCCTCATTCCTAGGAACATGAATAATATCAACAACATATTTTATTATATTTCCAACACTACCTAAACACTGGCTTGAAAACACCATTCCTTCTGCTTTTTTCTTAAAATACAGCTCTCTGGCTTGTATCACTGCTGTTTGCTGTTCCCTCACATAATCAGGAGTTTCAGTTGGTTGGCCGTGTTTTACATACTCCCCTTTATCATCTCTAATCCACGAATCCTCGCCACCAGGACGAAAAATCATAAAAAACCCAATTACTAATAAAACTGCCAACAAAATCCAGTAAATTTTTTTCATTTCAAACTAAAAACTCTCTCCCCAACCTCTTATTAAACTCTCCAGCTAAATTTTTAAGCATTATTTCTTTTATCTTTTCTCCTTTCCAGTTTTTATGACCTAAAACATAACCAAGTTTCACTAAAGCTGTTTCTGGAAGCATATCTTCTAAATAAATCACCCCTATCTTCTCTAGTTCTCTTCCAGGGCTATAAACATAAGGGTCTAATCTGCCATATAAAGTTTGAGGAGCAGCACAAATAGTGATTCCTTTTTTTATCAGCTCTTTTAGCTTAGGAATCCAATTTCTCTTTCCTTCTGTAATAACATGCCCTAATCCAGACATTTCAATAACAATCCCTTTATATTTTTTATAAAAATCCAAAATTTTAGGGTCTTGTCCAGGATAAAATTTCAATAAACCTACTTTTTCCTCAAAAACAGCATCTACTATCACTTTTCCCTTTTTTCTTTTCTTATAGTTTGAAATCATCTCAATTTTATCAGGCCATATCTTAACAAGAGGCTTACAGTTTATAGGACGAAAAGTATCTCTCCGAGAAGTATGCATCTTTCTTGTCTTTGTGCCCTTTAAAGCATAACAAAAATCATCACTAATAGAAGCATGCCCTACTAACACCACTTCTGCCATATCTGAAACAGCTATATTTGCACTGCATAGCAAATTCAGCTGAGCATCTGAACTTCCTCTGTCTGTACTTCTTTGAGAATAAGTCAAAATAACTGGCTTATTCAAATCCCTTAGAAAAAAAGATAGAGCAGCAGCTGTATAATGCAAAAAATCTGTTCCATGACTGATAATAACACCCCTAACATTATTATCATTTAATGCTCTAGCTGTTAATTTTGCCAGCTTAATCCAGTCCTCGCTATCCATATTCTCACTTGCTTTCATAAAAGGCATGCCCACTTTAACATCAACTTTATCAAACATATTTGGATAAAACTTAAAAAGTTGTGAAGGAGAAGTCAACCACTTAACTGCTCCAGTCTTAACATCTAAAGAACTTGAAATAGTACCCCCAGTAACAATTAGCTCAACAATCGGCTTGCCTTTCATTTTTACCTTTTCTTCCCTTCTCTCTTCTTTCTCTGCCTTTTTAAAAACCTTAATATTTGTTATATCTTTCTTCTTTATGCCAATATTATACCCGGATTTTAACTTTAACAATAAAATTCCAGGCTCATGGCTCTCTAATAAAACTCCTTGCTCTTGTTTCTTGCCTTTTTTAACAAGAATCTCATCTCCTATATTTGCTTTTTTCATAAAAGCCAGAGGTTCAAAGAATATAAAAAGGTTTTCTTTAATCCCAAATAGAAAGGTTCAATAGATTTTTATATTATGTTTTCCTGATTTTTTTATGGTGTTAAAAATAGGTTTAGAGATCCACGGATACTTACAAACTAAAGAAAAATTATTTTGCAATTGCAAGGCTGAGCATGGTTTGAAAAAAGTTTCCCCTAATGTAAATATATGCCCAATCTGTTGTGGATATCCTGGAGCCAAACCAATGCTTCCAAACGAAGCTGCAATAAAAAAAATTTTACAAACAGGATTAATGCTGAACTGCAATATAAACAAAAAATTCTTATGGCAGAGAAAACATTATGACTGGCCGGACTTACCAAAAGGCTACCAGACAACAATCTCAGGAAGTTATAGTATACCTGTTGGACAAGATGGAAATTTTTTAGGAATAAAAATCAGAGAAGTCCATCTAGAAGAAGACCCTGCAAAATGGGACCCAGTAAATGGCTGTATAGACTATAACAGAAGTGGCATGCCTTTAGTAGAAATAGTAACAGAACCAGACTTTAAATCAGCAGAACAAGTTAGTTTATGGCTTAAGCAGCTTCTCCTTACATTATCTTATATCAAGGCCTTAGACACAGACTCAGGCATTAAGGCAGATGTTAATGTTTCTCTCTATGGAGACAGAATTGAGATAAAAAATGTCAACAGCATAAGTTCAATAGTTGAAGCAATAAAACATGAAGCAAAAAGGCAAAAAACAGAGAAACCCCTAAAAAAAGAAACAAGAGCCTGGCTTCCTGACAGTAAGAAAACAGTAAAAATGAGGGAAAAAGAAGAAGCTGCAGATTATCGTTTTATTCCAGAACCAGATTTACCAATAATAAAACTAACAGAACAAGAAATTAAACAAATTAAAAGCAAGATTCCAGAATCTCCTTCTGAAAAACTAGATAAACTAATTAAAAAATTCAAAATAAAACAAAAAGAAGCTGAGATTCTTATCTCCAACTTAGAGTTAGTTGAATTCTTTGAAAAAGTAGCTGAAAAAATTCCTGCTGATTTTGCATTATCCTGGATAACAATTGAATTATTAAGAGTTTTAAACTACAATAAAAAAAAGCTATCTGATGTGGAAATTAAACCAGAACACTTTGTTGAACTTCTTGAACTTGTAAAAAACAAGAAGATAACAGAATTAAAAGCTAAAAGAATCTTAAATGGCTTTATTCCTCGTTCATTCTCTCCAAAAAGCCAGGCGAAAAAATCAGCAAGAATTACAGATAAAAAACAAGTATTAAAAATAATAGAAAAAGTTTTGGAAAAAAACAAAAAAGCAGTTTCTGACTATAAATCTGGAGAAGAAAAAGCCCTACATTTTTTAATGGGAGAAATAATGAAATTATCTGAGCGAAGAGCAGATTACAAAACTGCTCTTGAAATTTTAAAAAATAAGCTGAAACACCACTCCGAGAATTAAAAATAAAATCAATGCCCAAATAACCCAAGAAGGTAACCTAACTTTATATTCTGGTTCTCTTTTTCCCATTTTCCTTGCTCTTCCTACCATTAATAAAATCAAAACACCATTAACACCTCCAAAAATAATTCCTCCAATACTTAAAATCTGAATAAAATTAGCGAGTTTAAAAAAGTAAATAACTAAAAACAAAATCAAGGGAATAAAACAAGATAAGAACCAAGAATTAAATTTGCTATATCCTAAATCAAACTTATATATATCCCTCATCGCCATAGCTACTGCAAAAAAAGCAGTAAAAATAGTGAATACCCCAAGCAAAACGAAAATTTTTCCTAAAGCAAAAGTTGCTATTTCTGGTGTTGAAGTACCGGCAAAACCTACAACAATAAATGTAAATAAAGAATAAACAAGTATTGGCAGAGTTGCCCCAATAATTATAGATTTTTTCATTAATTTTTCGTTTCTTCTTAACTCTCTCAAAACTTCAGGAAGCGCAGAGAAGCCAAGAAAAGCAAAAATAATAACACCCACAGGAACAAAAGCATAATTAAAATTATATGTCAAGAGATTTTCTGTCTTAATCCTACTAAAGAAAAGAACTAAAATTAAAAATAAAATAAAAAAAACAAAAACAATCCCAAAACTCTCTCCTTTTTTTAATGCTCGCAGTCCTTTATAAACAAAATAACTTAAAATAATCCAAAAAGCAAAAGCAAAGTATATGGCATAATTTAAACTATTGGTGAAAATATAGCTCAAACTCTCTCCTTCAACCATCAAATAGGCAATTAAAGCAGAATAGATTATAAACAACATAGAGAAGAACATTATCCTATAGCCCCATTTTCCTAAATAAATTTTAGCCAGTCCTGGCAACTGATGTAATTTTTTTGTCCTTAATAAAATCTCTCCTAAATACAATTTAATAGTCAATAAAATCACTCCAATAAGTATGATCTGGACAATCCCAATAAGAAAACCTGATTTGGCAACAACATATGGAATGCCTAAAAATCCAGCACCGATTATAGTCCCGGTCATAGTTGCTATAGCAGCAAAAAGCTTCCAGTTAAATCTCATTTTTCAACCTCTTTTATCTAAATATCAATCGCAAAGTCTTTTAAATATCTTTTTCTTTATAAAACTAACCTCTAAGTAAAATCCTAAGAGGGTTACAAGGAGTGCTCTCCTTATTGGGCCTGTAGCTTAATGGACAAAGCACCCGCCTTCGGTCAACCTTCCTAAAAAAATAGGAAGAAGAAAGCGGTAGATCGGGGTTCGAATCCCTGCTGGCCCATTTATTATATAATAAAAACCATAAATTCTTATAAAGAGCATTTAGTCTTAATTAATACTTAAAATGACACTAAATAGAAACCAAATAGAAGAAGTTCTGGAACTCAGAAATGCAGGATATGATGATAGTAGAATATGCCATCAATTAAAAATTGGTGATGCAAAACTAACAGAACATGAACTTAACACAATAGAAGCAATAGAAGAATTAACAGACGGAGAAACTAGGGATGCTGTAAAAATAGCTAAAATCTTAGACCTGCCTGTTGATTATATCATAACACTTTCTTGTGAATATGAGCTAGATAATATTATAGTAAGTAAAGCTAACAGAATAAATTTCTTAAAAAAACGATGGCGCCTAATTTTAGTAAAAAAACAAGAACAATTAGCTTTTGAAAAAAGAAGAAGAAAACAAGCGCGAAAAGCTAAAGAAACAAAGCTTGAAGAAAAAGTGGAAATTGAAGAAGCACCTGAACCAATTGAGAAAATTGACAGACTAGTTATGCAAGGGCTGCCTTTAGAGACTATGGTAAAAGAGAGTGGATTAAAAAACACAAACGAAGTAGAAAAGTATCTCAATGCAACAGATCAATACGACTTATGGGAATTCCGGCATAAAGAAAGAACAGGTAATAGGAAAGAAGAGGCCCCTAAAACAAGAATCAAAAAACCTAAAAGTAAGGGGGGGAAAAGACAACTAAAAGGAACTTTAAGACATCCTGAAATAGATGCTGTAGTTGATGAAGGACCTTCCCTAAAAGAAATGATGAAACTAGGCAATTTTTCTAATCAAAGTGGACCAGCTAATTATCTTAGGACAACAGGTCAACATAGCACATGGAAAGCTGCAAGGAATAAAAAATTAGGAAAAAAACCAAAAGAACAGTATAACAGAATTCCAAAAGTAGACGAACTTATTGAAAAAGGAGCAACACTAGAAGAAATGAAAAAAGCTGGAGGATGGAATACTGCCAAAGAGCCAGTAACCTATATGATAAAAACAGGTCAATATTCTCCTTGGACAAAAAAAATAAGAGAGGCTGAAAAAGACAAAAGAAGAGCTGCTGCTGAAAAATCAAATCAATTAGAAACAACAATAGAGCAAAAAACTCCTGGTGAAAATACAGCTCAATCAGAAATACCATATGAAAAAGCAAAAACAGTTAAAGAAAAAGCTGATGCAAAAGTGCGTGAATTTTTCACAGGAAAAAATCGTAGAATGTCAGAAAAAGATGCCAGAAAAGTTTATACGAACTACTTTGATGCACTAGCTAAAGGAGAAAAGCCATTTATATATCAATTAAGCTATGGAACCAACAATGTATCAGAAGGGTAAATTTGTACGCTTCTCAAAGAGGGAGGACTAAAACCACCCCGCGGTAAAAAATAACTAAATTACAATTCTTACAGCATTCATTATATTTTTAAACATAAGAAATCTATAATAATATGACAAAAAAAGAGAAAATAACTTTTAACATATCTAAAGAAAAGAATTTTTCAGAGTGGTATTCTGAAATCTTAAACAAAGCAGAGATAACAGATATAAGATACAACGTCAAGGGCTTTACAGTCATACGTCCTTTTGGCGCCTTAATCATAGAAAGACTTTATGATTTGTGGGAATCTGAATTACAAGAAAAAAGACATAAACCCTGTTTTTTTCCTACTGTGATTCCAGAAAAAAATTTCAAAAAAGAAGCAATTCATGTTAAGGGGTTTTCTCCTGATGTATTCTGGTTAAAACCAATAGGTGAAGGAAATCTTGCCCTTAGACCAACAAGTGAAACAGCCTTTTATCAGCTATATTCCTTATGGATAAGGTCCTGGAGAGATCTTCCATTAAAACTATATCAGCGTGCAAATGTTTTTAGACTTGAAACAAAAGCAACCCGCCCATTAATAAGAGCCAGGGAGTTCTTGTGGATAGAAAGTCATGATGTCTTTGCAACCAGAAAAGAGGCAGAAGCCCAAGTTCAAGAAGACATATCTATAACCGAACAAGCTATGCATCAAAAACTGGGAATTCCATTTCTTGCTCTAAAAAGACCAGAATGGGATAAGTTTCCAGGAGCAGAATACACAATAGGAAGTGATGTCCTAATGCCAGATGGCAGAGTCATACAACAGCCTTCCACCCACTTACTCACTCAAGGATTTTCAAAATCATTTAATATCAAATTTAAAGATGAAAAAGGAAAAGAGCAACATGTCTGGCAAACATGTTACGGTCCTGCAATGTCAAGGATTCTGGCAAGTTTAATAGCAGTTCACGGAGATGACTCCGGACTTATTCTGCCTTTTTGCATCTCTCCAGCACAAGTGATAATCATTCCAATCTACAAGACTAAAAATAAAAGAAAAATCCTGAAAAAAGCACAAGAAGTAGAGAAAAAATTAAAACAAGAGAATATAAGAGCAGAAATAGATGATACTGAAAAGACTCCAGGAGAAAAATTCTTTTTCTGGGAGCTTAGAGGAATCCCGCTAAGGATTGAGATTGGAGAAAAAGAACTAAAAGGCAAACTGACTTTATTTTTAAGAGACACTAAAGAGAGAGTCAAAGTAAATTTAACAGAAATAAATAAAAAAGGTGAAGCACTTGACAAAAGACTAAAGCAAAAAGCAGACAAAAACTTCAAAAATGCAGTAGTTGATTGCAAGTCAGCAGAAGATGTTAAAACTGCACTTGCTAAAAAGAAAATAGCAAGATGCAATTTTTGTTCTATAAGCAAAAAAGGAGAAAAATGTGCTGAAACTGTGGAGAAAAAGTTTTTAGCTTTTGTTCAAGGCATACTTCACAATAAAAAAGAAAAAGCAAAAGGCAAATGCATCTTCTGCAATAAAAAGGCAGAAAATGTTGTATATATTGCAAAGAGCTATTAAAAAAGTTTATAAACCCTTCTTCTATGATTATTTTCACTGTATTACAAGTAAAATGGCAATAACTGCAAGACTGAGTGAAGATTATTTCAGGAAAAAAGAAAAAATGGGTATTTTACTGAAAGATTCATGCTTGTTCCAGTAGAAGATAGTTTTGTAGATATTCCAGAAGTAATTAAAAAACCAATTAGGGAAAGGTTTATTCCAAAAAGTGTATTGTCAGAAATGTGTACTGAACAAGATGACTAATCTTCCTTTATTTTATCTTTGATATATCCTAGAACCAAAGGCAAAGCAATAGTTGCATCACAAATAACATTAGCATATTTTCCCTGTTTTTTCATTTTTCCCCAGCTTATCCCTTCTTTTAACAAAGCTCCGCTTGACCCTCCAGACTCTGGATGGTCTGTTGTTATTTGTATGCCATAATCTGCTCCTTTTGAAAACTGCAAAGCTTGCTGTATAAAGTTTTTGGGAACCCCTCCCCCAACATAAATTATCCCTCTTTTCTCAGCTGTCCATGCCAAATCAATAATCTCCTTCATGTCATCAAAAGCATCTATCTTAATTTTCTTTCCTTCTGCAAGTCTGCCCCATACCATTAAACCAATTCCAGAATCTGCAATTGCAGGACAAAATACTGGAATTTTCTTCTCCCAACATTTTCCTAAAATACCTTTGCCTGTTAATTCTCCGATTTTCCACAAAAATTCTTTAATGTTATTGCAGTTTTCAAATTCTTCCCAGTTTTTTTCAAAAAAGCTCTCCAAATGATGATAAACCTCCTTTTTCATAAAAACATTATAAATCCTGTCTATTCCCATCTTATTCAGCTCTGAATCATCCTGTTTTTCTGAACCCTTATAATGTTTCTCCCCTAAACTTTCTATTAAATCATGAGTCAAATTAGCTCCTGTAGTAACAAAAACATCTACTTCCCCTAATAAATCCATGAGTATATTCCTCATTCCTGCTGGAACCATTGCTCCTGCAACTCCCAAAAAAACCTTGCACTCTTTATCTTTAAACATCTCCAAAACAATTTCACTTATTTTCCCAATTTTACTAGCTCCAAATCCTATATCTCTCATTCCTTCCACCAACTTACTAACTTTCATTCCTTCCCTAATGCCAATATGTTTTATAGGTTCCATTTAAACTTAAAAAAATTTAATTAAGAAACTAAAATCCAGCTAAGATTAATAAATAGGAATAGCCAATGCTTCTCTTATTAATCTTAATAAAATCATAATCCTTTAATTAAAAATCACTTTATAAAATTAACTGATTAAATCAATTTCATCAAATTTTCCTTAAACCTAGGCAGATCTTCTGCAGCTATTTGGGCACCAGTAGCATGCTCATGTCCTCCTCCTGTTGCACCTTCTAAACCTTCTATAGCCTTAAGGGTAACTTCCAATATGTTTTTTTTCCATCTTAAAGAAACATTTGCCTTATTTCCTTTTATATAAGAAACTGCGATTACTTTATCTGGAAATAAAAAAGAAAGTTCATTTGAAATATCAGAACTTAATGAAAGCTCTCCACCATACTGGAAAAATAATAAATTTCCTTTTACAAATTTTTTAGCTCTTTCAACTAACTTAGAATATTTTTCATTAACTTGCCTGAATCTCTGCAAAATGCTCTTTGCCCTCTCTTCGTCTAAAATTTCATGAGGACCTTTAACGCTAGATAAGAATCTCAGCATATTAATCACCTTAGTTGTCCTGTCTTTTAAAGCAAAGCTTAAAATTTTAGTTATTCTGCCTAATTCGGTTGTATAAAGTGCCTGAAAAGCTGTTTTTAGGTCTTTTCCCCACAACTCAGGATACTGTTTTCCAAATTCTTCAGCAAAATCAGGAAAAAAGCTGTCTCCAATACATCCAATCATAGCCAGCCACAGGTCTTTTTCAACTATTTTATAACACAAATAAGAAACAGGCTCGTTTGTCTTGCTAATATAATAAGGATTATAATAACTAATCCCTTTATTTTCAGGATAAGGAACATTATGATGATCTATCCAAACCAAAGGTAAATTTAAATTTTTAACTTCTTCTAAAAAGCCATCAGATATTCCAGGTCTATCTAAAACAAAAACATAATCTGATGTAAGCTCATGAAGTTTTCTGGCATAACTCTCATTTAAATCAGGAACACCCTTAATTACAATACCCTTTCCCCTATTAATATACCTTCTTAACAGCAAAAACGAAGTTAAACCATCAACATCATTATCAAAAAAGAATAAAGGATTCTGCGCCTTATCAAGATGTTCTTTTATTTCTTTAACCTGTTCTTCTGTAAGCATTTTTTGGATAAGAAAACAGGATTTAAAAACTATATCTTTTTAGCCATTATAATCTGTTCCTTTAAAGAAGAAATCTCTCTTTTAAAATCATCTAAATCCTGTCCGAGAACTTTTTTTAATTCTTTATTATCTGCAGATAAGATATTGCTTAGATTCCCAAAATTACCTATCATTTTCTCAATAATCTTTTTATTTAAATCCATTTTACTTAAAATTCTGTATCCTTCGGCCTGAACTTTACTATCTCCTGATAATGAAAATAAAAGCTGGGCTATGTTTTCTATATCTAATAAGTCATCAAAACTAAATTCAGTTAATGTGTCTTCTTTAGCCTGATAATCTCTTAAAATAAACCCCCTTTCCTTTTCAATGTTCTTCAATAACTCTCGCATCCTCATTTTGATGATAACGCCTTCTCTCCCTAATTCTATCAGATATCTTTCCATTGTCTTTGCAGTCCTCATCACTATCTCAATTCTCTGTAAGACAGAACAAACATCACCCACAACAACTAATCCTGAAATTTCTAAAACATTTAAATTAGAAAGCAGCTCATCAAATAATTCTCTTTGCTTCTCTAAGATTTGGAGGGTTTCTGTAGCCCTTGACAAAAGTTCTTCTGTATTCTCCAATATATATTTCAAATTCCCATAATACACTGTTCTTTTTTTCCTTTTTTCAGAGATAGCAATAACTAAAGTTTTAGCTTGTCTCGCTGTCCTTTCTGCTGCTTTATGCCTTGTTCCGGTCTCATAAGTCGGAATATTTATATCTGGAAAAAGCAGAACATTTGCAGATAAAATCTTGTCTAAATCTTTTGATAAGATAATTGCCCCATCCATCTTAGCTAATTCTACTATTTTTTGAGAGGTTAACTTAGAGTTTAGTTTAAAACCACCGTCACTTATTGCCCTGACGATTACAGAATCTACAACAATGAATGCACCCATTCCTGCTCTTAAGATATCATCTATGGCTGTTCTTAAAATGGTTCCTGGAGAAACAAGTTTAAGCACCTCAATAAGGCCATTTTCTGATTTTTTTCTCCTCTTAGAAGTTTTCTCAGACATAAAAATATAAAGCATAACTAGTATATAATTTTTTCGAAAAATTTATTAGACTTATTTTAAATAGTCTAAAATTCCCTTCTAACAGATACCCTACATAATCTAAGCTCTTTGAAATAAGAATAAATAACAACAGGAACCACAGAACTCTCTTTGTGTCCAAATTTTAGTTTGGAATCTCCATCATAAGACTTACTAAATCCTCTAGAAATAGAATAATCAACAATACTTTCTTTTAATTGTTCCATAGTAGTTTCTATATTTTCAATTTTTAACTCTAATGGGCTATCAAATAACCCTCCGTCTTCTCCTCCTAATTTTCCACCAAGCTTATCTACTAGATAACTTCCTAAAGTAAGTTTTTTTTCTTTACTTGGTTCTTCGAAGTGCAATGTCATTTTAACCAAGAACTCTTTTCTTATAGAACAAAGAACTAAAAGGTTTATAAAATTATTGATTAAATATCTGAATCAAAAACAGGATAAGGGTAATAGTCAGTCTCAAAAGGCAGCTCTACTTCATTAATTTCTTCAATAGTCTCCAAGTCATTTGCTTTTATTTTGCTGCTTGAAATTGTATAAAGTACATTATCCATATACAAAGTTCTTTTTACAGCATAAGGACCATAATAATAACCTCTTTCACTATCATTTTGTTTGTGAGATACTTTTCCCCTTAAATCAACTCCATTTAAATCTATATTAAATACAAAAGCTCCTTGCCAATATTTATATTTCCTGTAAACATAATCCTCTTCTTCTATTAATCCCATAAATTCATTATAGCTTACAGGAATAACTAATAATTCTTTTTTCTTATCAAATAAAAAAGCTTTATGGTCATATAAAGCATTAGAATCTGAATAATCTCCTTTAATAATATATTTATCAATCTCTTCTGGATTCTCAACATCACTAACATCAAATAAAGACAATTTAACATTAGAGCCATCTTTTCCCAACCCAATAATATGATTTTCATCATAAGGATGTAAATAACTAGAATATCCTGGTATTTTCAAATATCCTAAAACTTCTGGCTCCCTAGGATTCTCTAAATCAATAACAAAAAAAGGATCTATTTGTCTGAAAGTTACAATATAAGCTCTTTTTCCTAAAAACCTGACTGAGTATATTCTTTCACCTTTAGCTAAATCTTCAACACTTCCTACTATTTTTAAGTCCTCATCCAAAACATAAAGATGATTTAAACTTGTTTCTCTCCAAGTGTCTCCTGTTGTTGTAGCAATCCTAAAATATCCTTCATATTCATCCATTGAAAATTGATTCAGCACATTTCCAGGAACCCCTCCAACTCCCTTATATTTAATATCTTCTTTAGCAACAGCAATTTTATGAATAACTGTTTTTTCCATTTTTTTCTGAATCCCTTCTTGGAAGTCATTCAAACTTTCCATTAATTCTTTATCAAAATCTGATTTTTCCTCGCCTTTCAAAGAACTGGAATAATCAAAAACTATCTTCTGCATATTGTTTAACTTAAGATAAGAGCTTGTCTCACTTGCTAAAATCTCTTTTATTTCCTCATCCTCTTCATCTGGAAGAAGGGGAAAATAAACCTGCTCAGCTATATCCTCTGCATAAGTCTCATAACTTAGTCTTTTTTGATAAGTTAAGTAAATATTATTCTGGGAAACATAAATATTTCTTGTACTTCCAGTCAAATAAACCTCGCTATTAATTTCTCCATTCTCAATATTTATAGCCATTATTGATGTAAATACATAGCTTGAATCAGGGTAATCAAAATAATAAATTTCTTCAGCCGAAATTCTTCTTTCTACTCCTCCAACCATAAAAACAGGAGGCTCAGGATTATTTACTCTAGCATACTTTGTTGAGATAACATAAACATAATCTCCTATCATCCTTGAATCAAAATAATTTCCATCAGATTCTATCTCTTGCTCTAAAACAGGAGATTCTCTGTCTGAAACATCATAAATATAGATATTTTGATAAGAAAAGACAATTAACTTATCATCATTTATGAAAATCTCACTAACTCCCTGCTTAAACTCTATCTCACTTAAAACTTCCATGTTTTGAGCAGGATATGCATTAACAATAATAACATTATTTCCTGCAACTGTGTAAATATACTTTCCATCATTTTTTACCATATCAGCTTCATCAACTCCTTCTATCTGTATGTTAGTTGTTGAGTACTCTACAGCTTCTTGAGAAGCTCCAGCAGTTGCACTCTCTGCCATGTCTACACTTGTCTTCATATCACCCGCTAAGGTACCTGTTCTTGGCAATCCTCCAAACAAACCCTTAAGTATTTCTGCACTTTCAGAATTTTCTTTTAAAAAGTTTTTAAGCTCAGCATCAGAACTAAACTGCTTCAGCCCAGTTTGCTCAACTACAGTTTGTTCAGGAAACATGAAAATTATTAAAATTAAAACAGCTAAAGAAATAAATATTGCAGGCAGAATACTCTTAAGATAATTTATATTAGGTTTTTTACTTGGACTTATTATAATATGTTTTCTGGCTAGTTTATACATGTCTATCTTTCTTCCCTTAGTGCTCCAGAAAAAATTCTTAGCTTTTTCAGCCAAACCAGCTTTAATTAATTTCCTTAAATTATACTCAACAGTATTAATTGGTATTTTTAATCCCTTGGCAATATCCTGCTCGCTTGCTTCCTTAGTCTCAGCTAAAAAATCCAGAATCTTCTTGCAGGTTTTATTTTTTAAAACCTCTGCTACATCTTTTGACCTATTGTCATTCAATCCCATTAAGATGTATTTATCATCTGCCATTTTTTAATAATCAGCATAAGAAATCCTAGTATTTAAATCACTCGAAGAGTTCAATTTTATTTGAAGTTATTTAAAAAATCAATAAAAATTCAAAACTAATTATCTTCAAACATAATGATATTTCCAGTCTTTCTTGTTAAAAACCCTTTTAAAAAATTCCGAATTTTTGTGACTGGTGAGAGAGCTAGTGTACTAGTTTCAACACAATCCCATCCGCAACTCTCAAAAGTTTCATTTCCATTACAAACATCGTCACCGCAATAAGGGCTTATTAGGCAATTATGCTGGCACCCTGAACAGCTATAATGCCCTTGGGAATAATAAGAAGTTTTGTTGTTTCTTGTCCAAACACATCCAAACTGGTTCCTGTAAGTATCCCACATATCATCTGCAAAAATAGAACCCCATGTACCATTGACTCCTTCATTCCTAGAACAATCTGTCCAATCAAGGAAAGGGTCATGATTCCATAATTCTTCAATACCTAATAAATGAACAATCAACGCTGCCCCGATAGTTGACTTATGGGTGGTCTTAAGATAACTTAGTTTACCAGGAAGATAGTTATAACCAGTCGAAAGCCATTTATAATGCCTTTCACCCCAAACAGGAGTTCCAAGAGGAGTACTATCATAATAACCAGGATGACAATAATCTAGACTGCCAGCGCAATTATCTGAATGATATGTGGCATCCCTTTCTGCTTGTGTCAAATAAAAGGTCTGAGCATCTTCTTCAAAAACATGTCTGGTATCATAGCTACTTGCAATATTTTTAATCTCAGAGTTGTCTAACATAAGCCCTGCAAATAAAATAGGAATCTTCCTCCCAACACCTATTGTTCCTCCTACATTTCCCCAATTAGCTCCGTTTTTAACAAGGCCGTAATTATCAATACCAAGCTGAACATAACGAATCAAAAGCAATTCTTTATCCTCTAAGGAGTTATTGAGCAATAAACGCAAAGCCCCTATCCCCGAATCTCTTGCTATTCCAGCTCCATAATTATTAAGATTTTGTTTTGGATGTAAATCATCACCTTGCCATTCTAGAACATGATCCATCCATGCATGATTAAATAAACCCTCCACAACTGACAATGGAGGGGTACTTGCTACAGGCTCAAGTCGTAATAACAAATTAGCATTTAAATTTTTGCTTGAATAAATTGGCTTATCACTTCCAGCATAAGGTGGCCTAAAGCTTCCTTCTAGTGGAGCCTTATCTAATACTGTTAATACAGATGCAACCTCTAAAGCAGGCCTTCTTAAGCTACGTTCAGTTTCTGTTGGATTTCTGCTTATTGTTGAGATTAAAGATTCATTTGGATTTACAATTAAATTTGGAAGAAAGTTGGATACATCCAAATTTTGAATATAGCCTCCAACCCTTCCATCATACCCATGTTGTGTTGAAGGAGTAGGATTAATCATAGAACCATCTCTTTCAGACATATTACTTGGTTTAGTAATATCTATTACAGTTATAAGCCCAACAACCCAGTAATCCCCATTTGCAAATTGCCCATATTGATATGGTTTATCAAAATACCAGGTTATTCCAAATTGAGAAATGTTGTTTGTATAATTTTTAGTTATTTCAACACAACTCCCAACCTGGCAAATCTTTCCATCAGGACAAATATTGCAGTCTAAAACATCTTCACAACCATCACTTAATAAGCTTCCACACTCATCTAAATTATAATAATAAAAGCAATCTTTATCAGGAGTGCAACCTCCATCTCCACTATCTCCACTATCTCTACCATTTCCTCCGACACCTGGAGGACCTCCACCTCCCCCACCAGTGCTTGGAGAGATAGTTGTTGTAGGTTCTTTTGTATCTAAAATCTCTGTCTCTAGTTCTTCACCTGTTTCTGTTTTATACGCAAAAACAACACCAACTTTTTCTATATTATTAAAATTATCTAAACTCAAATCAGTCACATTAATTGCATAATCATATTCTCCATAAAATTGTCTTCCAAACAACCAATCCCAAAAACCTCTTTTAAGAGAAACAGAAATTTCTTCTCTGCCTTCATTAGTCTCATAAAAACGTTCATTTCCCTCTGAATCTGTAAAAATAAACTTAATTTTTGTAATATTCTCTTCACTTCCTCCTGCTAACTTAATATAAGCTGTTTGCTCATCTTCACCTAATAAAGCTGATTCAATATTTGCTCCTAATCCTAACTGCTTTTCTGGACTTTTAAAATACTTGTAAAAAGAAACCCCTACAAGGAGAAAAATAAATAAGAGAGTCAATATAATAAGGGTCACTAATATTTTAGTTATTTTAGTTCTATCTAGTTGTTTCTTTAAAGGAACTTCTAAAACCTCTTTTTTCCTTTTTTGCATGAAATTAAATAATTTAAACATTAATAAAATTTATGGTTTTATGCAAGATTGTTTGAAATTATTGCAATATATATACTCTATCACAGAAAGATATTTAAATACTTTAAAACTAAAAAATTTATGAACAAATGGGTTGAAATTTTACTGGGTTTAGTATTAATAATAGGAATGATTCTTATAGCATACTATTCCTCAGTATATGTATGGGCAATAGGAGGAAAATCCTTAAATTTCTGGCATGCTGGCTGGGAATTTTTAAAAGGAGGAATATTTTGGTTTGTAATCATGATAGGCCTGTTATTTCTAATGTTGGGGATAAGTGACTTAAAAGAATAAATAAAAGGATTTCCTAGAAAAGAAAGATTTTTGATTTTTTATTTTAAACAAAAAAGGGAAAAATGGAAATTTTTGATTCTGAGTTGTGTGCAAGATGCAAAGGAAGAGGTTGGTGTGGAAAACCTTGCAAAATACTTGCTAAAATAAAACAGTTTTTTCCTAAAACAAAAACTCATTTTTCAGGGAGTTCCCCGCCAGAAGTCTTTGTTGGAAGAATAGGTTACCCCAAAGTTAACACTGGAATTCTCTCACCACAAGAAAAAGGCAATACAGAAGAAATGTCTCTCCCAGAAAAATGGTATGAAAAAAATTTAACAATTAAGGAAATTCTAAATCACCGAGGCCAGTTAATTTATTCAAGATTCAAAAGCAAAATCAGTGATGCAAGAAACAGCAAGAGATTCTTAAGTGTAATGCAAGAAATTTCTCTTGCAGATAAATCAGTTTCAACAGAATTTTTTCTAAAAAAACCAGTAAAAATCAGTATAACAGTAGACAAACAGGTTCCAATTATAGGAAACCCAGCCCCGCTCAAATCAATAAGATTAGAGGAAAACCCATATATTAAAAGAAAAGTTGATTATATTGTTTCAGATACAGATAATAAAGCAGCGAACTCTATAAAAGAACTATATAATGTAACAGAAACAAGCAACATAATTAAAATACTTTCTGCAGGATTGCTTGGCTTAAAGAAAAACAGGAGATTAGTCCCAACAAGGTGGGCTGTAACAGCAACAGACGACACTCTTTCTAAATATCTTTTAGAAAAAATCCGTTATTATCCAGAAATAAGCGAAATACTTCTTTTTCATGGATATTATGTAGGAAATCATTATGAATTCATTCTCTTACCAGATAAATTTAGTTTTGAAGTTTTAGAAGCATACTTTTCAGGCTCTGTCTGGAATCCCTCTTCAAAAATAAATATCTCCCAAGACTATGAAGGATTTTACAAAAGAAAAACCTATGCTTCAAGTGTAACAGGAGCTTATTACACTGCCCGGCTTGCTTTATGTGAATATCTAGAAAAAATCAAAAAACAAGCTTCCTGCCTTGTCTTAAGAGAAGAGCGCCCAGAATATTATGCTCCTCTCGGAGTTGGAATCTTAAGAGAGCTTGGAAGAGATGCTTTTTCAAAAAAACCAGAAAAATTTCCAACTGTAAAACAGGCACTTGAACAATCACAAACAAGGCTTAAACTGCCAATAACAACATTCACAGAAAAATCCTGGCTTTTAAAAGAATACCGTAAGCAAACCCGGTTAAGTAGATGGTTTTAAGATTTTAGCCCTAAATGCTCTCCCCTAAACCACTTAGGAAGACCTGCTATACCATCTAGTGAACAAGCATATCCTTTTTTCCATAAGTCAGAAACAAGCTGATCAGCAAGGTTAAAAGCCTCTTTTGCATTAAGAGATTTTGGCTGAAATACTAAATCTAGATTTCCTGATTCATAATTTAAACTTGGATCTCTAACCACAGAAACCTGCACCTTATAAAAACCTCTTTTCGCCAATTTATAGAGGTTTATTAAAATTCTATGTTTCCCTTCTTTTGGTTCTAAGGTTAAACCATCTACACTAAATTGGGTTTTCTTAACTTTAGAAAAATCATATGCTGATAATACTTTCTCTACTTCCTGTTTAATCTTATCATAAGAGTATACCATATTATCAACCACTAAAAAATAATACTATTTAAAAATAAAATTATTCTGAAAGATAATCAATAAAAAATAACTGATATAAAATACCTAATATAAAACAATCATCCCACTACAGCAATTAAAACCCCCTCAATTATTGCAGCAATAATCAAGAGAGGCAGGATAACAAATAGGAAAACTCTTAGCGAGCCATCAATCCTTTTTAAAAATTCTTTTTTCTTTTTTACTGCAGTCCAAAAAAATCCTAATCTAGCACCTAAAGCAAGAGCTAAAATAATTGCTGGAAACTCAAAAATACCATGGGGTGCTAATCTCCATAAAACAGACAGCCCTCCAACTTGCACAGACTTTTCTGTAACAAAACCTAAAATATAACCATTAAACAAAGCTGTGAAAACAGGAAAGATTCCTAAAAAAACTCCTAAAACCATAGCAAAAAAACTGCTTCTTAAATTATTATTTAAAATATAAATAATCATCTGCCATAAATTCAATCCAGCTGTTTCTTCTAAGAGCTTTTCTATAATCTCCATAATTAATTCAACAATCTCAGGAGGCTGATAATAGGAAGCTATAGAAAAACCAAGGGCAAAAATTAAGATTACAAATAAAATAGAGTTCTTACTTTCCTTAATATACTTCCAAGTTAAAGAATAGTTTTCTTGCAAAAATCTTTCCTTCCTCTCTTTTTTTTTCTTTTTCATATTATTAGTAAAAACCAGTAATTTTTAAAGCTTGTCATCTCTTTTCACTGAGAAAAATACCTTGATATCATTTGTGTTTTTCTCTTATACTTCTTTCTCAGATAAAGACCAAACAAAACACCAGATAAAAATCCTCCAAAATGAGCTGTGTTGCCAATTCCAATACCAATTGATGATGAAAAAATCCAGGTAACAAACAAAACTAATGGAATCATAATATAAGCAGGTAATGAAAAAAACGGCAAAAAGATTATCATAAATCTAAGTTTGGGTGTTAAAACCATAAATAACCCAGCTATTGCAAAAATTGCTCCAGAAGCTCCTACTGCAGCAATTAAAGGAGAACCAAAAATCTTTTCGCCCAAAGGAGTTATTCCAAAAAAATAAGCAAACAAAACAAAAGCTAAACCAGCAATAATACCAGATATCAAATAAAACCATAAATACCTTTTTTTCCCAATAATTTTTTCACACAAATTTCCCAGAGAAAATAAGACAAACATATTTACAAAAAGGTGAAGTGAAAAAAGAGAGATAATTGAAGGACTTCCAGCTATAAAAGGGCCAGGTGCATGCATAAACATACTAGTAAGAAAAGTCCATAAATACCTTCCTTTCATAACAGACGCTGGTTTTAAAGCAATATAATCAAAAAATCCCTCTCCAAAAATTCTAATCAGCAAAAGAGCAAGAGCAAAAAACAAAATATTTACCCATATAATCTGGTTTGTAGCACTTGTTTGCAAAAACCGTGATAAAACTCTTTGTTTCTTTCTTGTAGAATATCTTAACTTTCTCGGATCACTCATTTTTTCTTTCCTTTTTTACTCTTCTTAGTTACTCTCTTAATTTTTTTCTTTTCACTTTTCTTTTTTACAGGTTTCTTAGCCTCTTTCTTTCTATCTGCTTTTTTCTTAGCTTTTTCTCTAAGTTTTTCCTTTTTCTCTTTCTCTATTTTTCTCTTAATTTTCTTATTCTCTTTTTTTGATAATTTTCCCCTTTCTTCTCCAATTATTTTCAATTGCTTTTCAAGCTTACTTATTTTGTTTTCCAGCTCTTTAACTGCCTTATCATTCTTTGCCAAAGCATAAACCTGCCCACATTCCTGGCAAGTAAAATCATTCAGCAATGCTGTTTCTTCTCCAACTTCAACATTACATATTTTGCAGAAATAAAATCTTCTCACTTTTCTGTTTTCTAACTGATGCCTAAATTGCATTATTTCTTCTAATAATTTATTTTCTAAAAACTCTAAAGATTTTAAGCTATCTAATGTCCAGAAATAAATATACCACCCTTTTCTTTTATCTTTTTTTCTTGTAAAACTAATCAATCCTTCGTCAAATAACTTGTAAAGTATATTCCGTGTCTGATTTATAGTAAGCCCTAATTTTTTTGCTATTAAAAACTCATTTACATCTTTTTTCCCCACTAATAGATCTACAATTTCTGTTGCAGGCTTGCCTGCAATATCCTCTACTATGGTTTTAAGAAAATTAATTTGCATAAATGAGAAAAAAAGTCACTTAAATAAATACTTTTCGTTTTTATGTTACTCCTTTTTAGTGTACGCAAACCTATTTATATTATTTTTTTGATAAAATAATATGGCTTTGTTTAAAGGGAAAAAAAGAGGTAAAAAAGAGGCAAAACTGCCAGAATTGCAGAAATTACCAGAACTACCAGAATTTTCTGCTTCATCAGAAGAAACTGGAGAATTGCCTGATTCTCTTAAAATGCCTGAACTAAAGCTACCAGAACCTAAAAGGATAAAAGGCTTACCCTCTTTTCCAAATTCAGATATTGGCAAAAGTTTAAGCCAAGAAGCAGTAAAATCTGCTATTGCCCCCCAGATTCCTCCTCAAGAAAGCTATCCTAAAAAAGTGAAAATGACCCAAGAATTATCAGACCCAGAACAAATGATTCCTTCTATACAATCACCACAATTCCCTCCTCCAGACACACCCTATCAAGACACAGAAGAAATCCCAGACCTGCCTCCTGCCCCAGAAAGGCCAGTAAGGGTATCTACTTTCCGTTCTTTTAAGCAAGAAAAAAAAGTAGAGCCTGTCTACATAAGAATAGACAAATTTAAGTATGTTATCGACAGTTTTCAACAAATACAAGGGAAAATTCTTGAAATTGAAAAATTACTAAAAGAAGTCAGGGAACAAAAAAGAAAAGAAGATGAAGAACTAAAAGAGTGGGAAAGAGAAATAGAAACAATTAAAGTAAGAATAGAGGCGATAGATAATAAAATCTTTTCTAAAGTATAATAAAATGGAAAACATCCATATAAAATTAGAATATGGAGAGGCATTATACGCAAAAAAAGAACTCCTCTCTATGCAGCTAAATCTCCTTGAATTTCAAAAGAAATTTAAAGATTATAAAAATTCAAGAAAAAGAGAACTTATTCTTAAAGGAAAACTAAGAAAAGAATTAAGCTCTCTAAAACAAGAAATAGATAATATGGAAGAAGCACTTCCTAAAGAAGAAGGAGAAGGGCTTAAACTACTTAAAAGAAGAACAAGAAAAAAATATAAGAGAACAGAAAAAAAAGGACAGAGAGGAATAGAAAGGGAATTGCAAGAGATTAAAGAAAAACTCGCAGCACTAGGTTAATTTACCACTTTTTCTGAATGAATTTAGCAACTAAAAATTTAAATATAAATTATAATAACAAAGTCTATGAACTCGTCTAGAAAGATTCAAAAAATGAATCTAGAGATACTCGCAAGAAATAGTGGTTTTCAATTCACAGACTCTTTTTTTCCATATACTTCTGGACAAATAGGGCCGTATAAAGTTAACAGCGCTTATATTAAAAAAAATGGTAAAGACTATAAATTCGCTGTAGATTCTATGAGTGCGCTTGTCTTAGAATCTGGACTAAAAAAA